>Ga0208614_1000009_pt1 | contig 90518 bp, 126 predicted proteins | sample CryBogCBE23Jun09_FD_184554 | JGI IMG/M metagenome (GOLD analysis project Ga0208614, IMG submission 184554) | Freshwater microbial communities from Crystal Bog, Wisconsin, USA - CBE23Jun09 (SPAdes) | ecosystem: Environmental > Aquatic > Freshwater > Lake | place: Crystal Bog, Wisconsin, USA...
CCCTTACTATCAGCACCTAGCTTATCAGCTATAATACATAACATATCATAATTTCTCTGTTCCTGGATAAATAAAGCCCCTAATAACTCTCTTATATTCTCTACTATAGGTATAAGAGTATTATCTTCTATTTCTTCCCCTAGATTACCCATCAATATCCCCGCCTATTATCTCTTTAGTCAGATAGTTCCATTTATTGGCTTCCATAGATTGACTATTATTAATCATTAAATCCCCATCTTTATTGTTTTCTGTATATAGCCATTTAATGGGTTGATCTAATTCTACTTTGCCCGCATATATATGATTTATATTGCCATCGGCATCTGTTTCTTTAATATGGATCAATATGGAGAGGTTTTCTTCTTCTTCCCCGAACGGCTCAATGTAAGCCCTCTCAATGTGTATTCGTGCCATGTGAGGTTCCTTCAGCCAATAATGGATAATCTTCTGCCATCATATTATTAAACTTTTCAGAGCCTATCCAAAATATATTTCCTAATACTCTCCATGCAAAATTTGTACCTGCAGATAAATGTTTTTCTATTGCCCAAGATAAAACTTCTGAATCTAATTTCCGTCCCGCCTCAATCAGCATCGTATATTCAATATCTTTAATTGTACGAGTATTAAAAATAGCATTACTTCTTGAAGGCTTAAATGATTCAGGCATAGTAGAATCTGTTAAATAATCACATTTAAATATAGCACATGGATTTACTGGTCTTTCTTTATATGCCCCGCACCCTACTCCTAATTGTAAAACTGCACATGGGTGTAGGCTTCCATCTTCTTCTTGACCAATCCAAGTTTCCCGTCCGTCAGATAGTTTGATATCTGCCCTTAAATGGCCCTCACAACACTTTGTACAATCTTGACATGATCTTCCATCAACTATAGGTAAAAAATCCATTATTCCTTTTTTCGGCTCACTGATAAATTAATCGCTCTGCTAAATCGCCAGGGGTTACAGTATGATCAGGAGTACCTGTTAAATCAATCCCAGCGTCCCTATAAGCTAAGGAGACAAGTTCTGAACAGATAAGCCCATGACTCATTGCAAGCTTCTCAAATAGCTTTGTATTTGCTAAAGCTTTAAGTCCAAGAATTCTGAATAAAATATTTGCTATATCAAGAAATCCATAAGGTTGCCCTACAAAATGATGTGCTGCTGCAACAATCTTACCTCGTGTATTGTCATCAATATCTTCATGTTGATTCCAAGCAATTTTAGGGTATTGATTTACTAAAGATATAACTACTCCTGTTGGACGAGCTTCTACAATCTGCCCGTCTCCAATGTATATAAAGGCATGGTTCCATCTTGAAATAGTTCCAACTTGAATAAACTTTGCAGCCCATCCATTTGTCCTTACTACTCCGTAATCTCCAGCTTTTGGCTCATATGCCATTTTTTACTCTCCTAATTTGCTCAATAATATTTTCATAAAGCTGTAATCCAGCTCTCTGTTCGTAACCGCAAGCGGTACAGTATAAGATGATTGTATCATCTACTTCTTTATGTGTCAGCCAATATAAAACTATTGGTAGACCTTCTTCGTCCCTGTGATTAGGACAGGCGAGAGGTTTTACCCTACCCGCCTGTGCTAAGTTATAATATTCTGAGAAAACTTGAATTTTCATCAGAGTGCTATGTTTGCCTTCTGAAATACAGATGTGACATATTGAAGAACGGTAGGATTACCTTTTAGTGGTTGATTCCAAGTTTTCATATTTCCCGCCCTTGCTGGTGATAAATGGGCTGCCACTGCTTTTTTCCAATCATGGTACTTTTCGTAAGAAGCCTTTAATTCAGACGTCATGCGAAGATCTTGTACCCATGATGGGGCTTTGCAGGGATCTTTATAACCCATAAAATTATCCCATGTTACAGACATGTACTGAAAAGCTCCACATGCACTGCTGGAATAAGAATGGCGTAGATATGCTCCTACACCACCTGTTTCTTGACTCATGATTCCATTTGCTAATCTTGAGATTATTACCCTTTTGTCTACTCTTGTTTTTAAATTTAGCAATTTGCTATATGAGGGCATTGTAAAAGTTGTTTTAGTTTTTAAATCTCTAACGAGATAAACGACATTGTTACTTTTATTTTTACTGATATCAACAGTTATAATATCTTTGATGTTAACCAAATTAACATAATTGTTGACATACAATACATCGCTGCTGTACGATATAGTTGGTGCTGTTATAGCATGAGCTTTGGTTGTACCAAACAACAATGTGATTATCATCATACCAATTGTTGCCCATACTGTTCTTATCCTTGCTTTGTTCATATTATTCATATGTACCTCCTGGGGTAAGAGTAGACTTCAATGGTACCACGCATTAAAATTGATGTCAATATCCCCGTTCACTAGACAAGAAAATATTGTTATGCTACAATCAGAATTGGTTTGTGGGGGCTTTTCACTGAAACTCATAATGAAGGAAATACTTTTCCTAATTTTGATTTTAAAAGCTTCTCTTACAACCTGTAAAAATTATTTTTTTTATGGGGGGTAGGGGGGCTTTGCCTAAAATCTTTAATTTCAGGAAATACACATTTAAAACAAACTAATAATATATAAAATAGTAAAATTCTGATTTTATAAAAATCCTCATGATACACTTAATCTCTATTCAAAAATCAATTTTAGGAGCAACATGTCAAACACAATTGAAAACCCATATGAAAATTTTATTGCACTCTCTCGCTACGCCCGTTGGTTAGAAGATGAGAATCGCAGAGAAACATGGGGAGAAACTGTAGACCGATACTTTAAGTTTATGGTTATTCAATTGCGTGAAAAACATGGTTATGTTCCAGATGATAGAACTTTAGAGGAACTTCGTGATGCTGTATTTAACAGAAATGTTATGCCATCTATGAGAAGTGTTATGACTTCTGGACCAGCATTAGAAAGAGAAAATGTTTCTGGATATAACTGTGCATTTCTTCCAGTTGATAATGCTAGATCATTTGATGAAGCTATGTATATTTTAATGTGTGGTACTGGTGTTGGATTCTCTGTTGAATATAAGTACATTAATAAACTCCCCGTCCTTCCTGAAACATTAGAAAAATCAAATACAGTTGTTTCTGTTGGCGACTCAAAAGAAGGTTGGGCAAAAGCCTATCGTGAATTTTTGTCATTGCTTTGGGCTGGACAAATTCCACAAATTGATGTAAGTAAAGTTCGCCCTGCAGGCGCACGACTTAAAACAATGGGTGGACGTTCGTCTGGTCCACAACCATTAGTTAATCTTTTTGATTTTACAGTACAAATTTTTAAAGGAGCACTTGGTCGCAATCTTAAGCCAATTGAATGTCATGACATTATGTGCAAGATTGGCGAAGTTGTAGTTGTTGGAGGAGTTCGTCGTTCTGCAATGATTTCACTTTCAAATATTAATGATATTGAAATGGCAGCTGCAAAAGCTGGTAATTGGTGGGAATCAAATTCACAACGCTCTTTATCAAATAACTCTGTAGCATACTCACGCAAACCAGAAATGGCTCAATTTATTGCAGAATGGAAATCTTTGTATGATTCAAAGTCTGGAGAACGTGGAATTTATAATGTTGCAGCAGCGCAAGCACAAGCAGCAAAATATGGTCGTCGTAGCCCAGATATTCATTATGGTACAAACCCATGTTCAGAAATTATTCTTCGCCCTTATCAATTTTGTAACCTTTCAGAAGTTGTATTGCGTGAAAAAGATACTATTGAAGATGTAAAGAATAAAGTTCGTCTTGCTTCAATTCTTGGAACATGGCAATCAACGCTTACAGATTTTAAATACATTCGCAAAATTTGGAAAGATAATACAGAAGAAGAACGCCTACTTGGAGTTTCATTAACAGGACAATTTGGACACAAGTTTTTTTCTGGACAAGAAAATTTAAAAGTTCTTGCAGAAGTTTTAGATAATCTTCGTGAATATGCAGTTACTACAAACGTTGTAGAGGCAGAGAAAATTGGGATTCCCGCTTCAGCAGCAGTAACTTGTGTTAAGCCGTCAGGCACAGTATCTCAATTGGTCGGGGTATCTTCAGGAATGCATCCATGGCATTCAGAATATTATATTAGAACAGTTCGTGGTTCTAAAAATGATCCTATTTCAAGTTTCTTAAAAGATGCAGGCATTCCTGCAGAAGATGATGTAATGAAGCCAAATGATACTTATGTGTTTTCATTTCCAGTAAAAGCTCCATCACATGCAATCACCAGAGATAAATTGACAGCATTACAACAACTTGAAATTTGGTTGACATATCAAAGACATTGGTGTGAGCACAAACCTTCAATTACCGTATCTGTAAAAGAAGATGAATGGATGGAGGTAGGTGCTTGGGTATACAAGCATTTTGATGAAGTATCTGGTATTTCATTTTTGCCATACTCTGAGCACACATATGTTCAGGCACCATATCAAGAAGTTACAAAAGATCAATATCAAGAACTTCTTGATAAAATGCCTAAAAACATTGATTGGAATGCTTTGTCATTATATGAACTAGAAGACACTACTACTGGAACTCAGGCATTAGCTTGTGTATCTGGTGAATGTGAGATTGTAGATATTGGTCAAAATTAAAAAATAATTAAGCAACCCCCGTTTAATATGACGGGGGTTTTTCTATGATTTAATTAATTAAACTGATATAATTTTATTAAATAAGTTTCCAAGGGGTAATATGTCAATCACTTCAGATCAAGATGTTAACTGGAAGGTCACACAGGGTGAATCTTTTGACCTTCAGCTGCAATATGTTGATCCAGATGAAGTTCCAATAAATATATCAGGTATAAATATTGTGGCAGAAGTTAAAGACAGACCAGGTGGCAGATTGGTCTCTGCTAAATTACAAATTGGGCAGGGAATAGAAATTACTGATGCAGCAAATGGAATATTTGATATTCGTTTTTCATCAACACAAACCCGCCACTTTAATTACCCAAGAGCTGCTTATGAAATCTTAGGTTCAGATCAATATGGAGAAACTATTCTTTTTCTTCAAGGATGGTTTGAAGTAAATGCAGGAGTGATTTAATGGCTCAAAATACAATTGTAGTTCGTGCAAGAGGTGCTAGAGGACCAATGGGTTCTCAAGGACAATCTGGTTTACAAGGAATTCAAGGTTTACAAGGTGCTATTGGACAAACAGGACCTGCTGGATCTGGCGTTACAATACTTGGCTCTTATAATTCATATGCAGAATTAATTGCAGCACATATAACGGGTTCTGTTGGCGATGCTTATTTAGTTTTACAAAATTTATACGTATGGGATAATGTTCACAATATTTGGCAAAATGTTGGCGCAATTGCTGGAATACAAGGTGTTCAAGGTTTAACTGGAGCTGGTATTCAAGGTGCAACTGGTGCACAGGGTTTAACTGGTTTACAGGGTATTCAAGGTAGTGCAGGTTCACTGGGTTTTCAAGGAATTCAAGGTTCAACTGGAATTGGCGTTCAGGGAACTATTGGCTCACAAGGAACAACAGGATCACAAGGTTTAATTGGAACACAAGGTGTTCAAGGTATTGGTGGTTTACAAGGTTTAACTGGTTTGCAAGGTGCTCAAGGAGTGGCGGGAGTATCATTTTCTACTTCTCAAGTTTCTTTTAAGTATGAACAAGCAAATCAATCATCAATATGGAATATAAATCATGGCTTAGGCTTTAATCCAAATGTAACTATTTTGGATTACAGTGGAAATACTATAGAATCAGATATAGAATACGTTAACATAAATAATATTAGGTTAACATTTTCTAGTAACATTTCAGGTTACGCTTATCTATCATAAAAAAAATAAAAAAGGGAGTGTTTTTACACAATGGCAAAAAAATATTTAGTTAATTTAGATTTAGTTGGAAATCAACTACTTAATGCTGTAGTTCAGCCATCTTCTACAGCTCCTTTAAATCCAAAAGTCGGTCAAATTTATTTTGACACAAGTCTAGGATATTTGCGTACCTGGGATGGCTCACACTGGATTAATACCTCACAAGGTATTCAAGGAACTCAAGGCGTACAAGGTACACAAGGTGTACAAGGTACACAAGGCATTCAAGGTATTCAGGGTAACGATGGTACTCAAGGTACAACTGGTGCACAGGGTACAACTGGTACACAAGGCACACAGGGTACTCAAGGTACAACTGGTACACAGGGTACAACTGGTACACAAGGCACACAAGGTATTCAAGGTAATGATGGTGCTCAAGGTACAGTAGGTACAAGAGGTATTCAAGGCGTTCAAGGTACACAAGGTGTACAAGGTACCGATGGTATCCAAGGCGTACAAGGTACAGATGGTATCCAAGGTGTACAAGGTACACAAGGCATTCAAGGTATTCAAGGAACTCAAGGCGTACAAGGTACACAAGGTGTACAAGGTACACAAGGCATTCAAGGTATTCAGGGTAACGATGGTACTCAAGGTACAACTGGTGCACAGGGTACAACTGGTACACAAGGCACACAGGGTGTTCAAGGTACAGACGGAATCCAGGGCGTACAAGGTATTCAAGGTATTGCTGGTCAAGCGGGAACACAGAATGCTCACGCAGCTGTTAAATACGCAACTACAGCAAATCTAGATGCTACATATCAAAGTGGATCAGCAGATTCTGAAAATGGATATGGTGTTGGTGCAACATTAACCGCTAACTCAAATGGCTTCTTGTCTGTTGACGGGTATACATTTAACGGAAGCGAGCCTTCTACAACTCGTATCTTGGTTAAAGACCAAACCAACGGAATTGAAAATGGTATTTATACAGTAACTAGCACAGGTGGAGCTTCTGCACCATACGTATTAACTCGTGCTACTGATTACGACAACAGCACCCCCGCCGAAGTAATTTCTGGTGACTATGTTTACGTTCTTAACGGAACAACAAACACGGGAACTGTTTGGATTCAAATTAATGATGGATCTAACACAGATCTATCAATTAAACTTGGTTCAGACGCACTTTCATTTACAGTAGGTTCTGGTGTAGGTGCTCAAGGTCTAACTGGTACTCAAGGTACACAAGGCGTACAAGGAACTCAAGGCGTACAAGGTACTGATGGTATTCAAGGCTTTGATGGTACACAAGGTACACAGGGTGTTCAAGGTACAGACGGTATTCAAGGTATTCAAGGTACTGACGGTATTCAAGGTATCCAGGGTAACGATGGTATTCAAGGTACATCTGGTATGGATGGCGCTCAAGGTATTCAGGGTATCCAAGGTAACGACGGTGCTCAAGGTACCTCTGGTATGGATGGTGCCCAAGGTACATCTGGCACATCGTTTACATGGCAGGGTGCTTGGGATTACAATACCATTTATAATCAAAACGATGTAGTTTCTTATAATGGTGCTTCATACATTGCTATTGCAAGTAATAATGGAGAACAACCAGATGTTACTGGTTTTTGGAACCTTCTTGCTGCTCAAGGCGTTCAAGGCACACAGGGTATCCAAGGTAATGATGGTACACAGGGTATTCAAGGTGTAGATGGTGCTCAAGGTATCCAAGGTAACGATGGTACACAAGGTACACAAGGTATTCAGGGTACACAAGGTACACAAGGCATTCAAGGAATCCAAGGTATTCAAGGACAAAATGCAGGAATTCTTTCAGTAGGATCTGGATTAGACCTTAACGGAACCACTGGTGAACTTAAGGCAGATACCACAACTCTTGTTCGCAAGCAAACATTCACAATTGGTGATGGAGTTCACACAAACTACACAGTTAATCACAACTTTAACTCTATAGTTGAAACAGCTGTTTATGATTCATCAACATATGAACAAGTTGAAACTGATGTAACTATTCAAGATCTAAACAATGTTGTAATTGGTTTTGCAACTGTTCCAGATAATGAAGCATACAAAGTAGTAGTACAAGGATAATAAAAAAATAATAAGCGGGGAGCTTAAATCTCCCCGCTTCTTTAAGGAGATTGATGTCTAAAAATTTTTTAACCCCCATCAAATTACCTTCAATTCCTTCTGATCCAAATTCTGCTCGTCAAGGCGACTTATATTTTAATTCAACAAAAAATAAAATCAAATATAATGATGGATCAAATTGGGAAATCGTAGGAGATCAATCATCTCCAAATACTCTTTATGTTTCAAAAAGCGGTAATGATAATAATGATGGAAAAGATCCATCCCGAGCATTTTTAACTATCAAAAAAGCAATGTCCGTAGCAAGCTCTGGTACAACAGTAAAAGTTGCTAGTGGAAATTATTTAGAGCAAAATCCAGTAACAATTCCAGCAAACGTAGCATTAGTAGGAGATAGTCTTCGCAATGTAAAAATTTCTGGTTCAACTGCAGATGCAGATATTTTTTATGTAAATAATGGCGTATATATTACAGAAGTAACGTTTATAAATCACGTTGCTCCCGCTGCAGCAATTGCATTTAATCCAAATGGATCTGCTGGAGTAATTACTACAAGTCCATATGTTTATAATTGTTCTTCAACAACCACAACAGGAACTGGAATGAGAATTGATGGTTCTGTAGTTGGTGGCGGTAAATCAATGGTGTCTGGTGATTTTACACAAGTAAATCAAGGCGGTATTGGAATACATATTATAAATCAAGGTTATGCACAACTTGTTGCAATTTATACAATTGGTTGCGATAAAGGAATTTGGTGCGAATCTGGAGGATTTTGTTCTTTACTAAGTTCTGATTCAAGTTTTGGTAATTACGGTTTAGTTGCGGATGGAGTAAGCAATCTTCTCTATACTGGAACAACAATATCTATGAGCAAATATCAAAAAACAATTACTATAAATGATTTATCTCAAACACCATATATTAACAACGTAGTAACTTTTGATAATGGATCTACTTTTTATACAATAGAATCTGCAACCCATGTTTCTGGTGGAAGTTCAACTATTACATTAGTTGAAGGTTTACAATCAGATTATAATTCTGGTATTACCGCCAAATTTTATCAAAGAAGTTTAATCTTAGCTTCAGGACATACTTTTGAGTATGTTGGCAGTGGAACTAATTTAGCAACGGCCCTTCCGCAAGTTGGCGGTCAACCAATAGAAGCAAATGAAGTAGTAACTTCTGGTGGTGGTAATGTTTATGCGTCAAGTACTGACCAAAGAGGTAATTTTAAAATTGGCGGAGATTTAGTAATTAACGGAACTCTTGGTACAATAGCAGGAGTAACATTTGATAGAAGTTTGTTTGCAGTAATGACACCATATATTTTGGCTTTAGAGGGATAAAAAATGGCATCAGCACTTAATATTTTTAGAACAGTAAGAGCGGATTTAACTGATACCGCTGAAACCCTTTATACAACACCTACTGGATATACTTCAATTATTTTGATGGCTCAAATTAGCAATATTACATCATCTTCTGCCCAAGCAACATTCTCACATTATGATGGAACAAATACAACATATTTAATTAAAGATTTTTCAATACCAGGAAATGATTCAGCATCAGCAACAACTGGAAAACTTGTAATTGAAACAGGTCAATCAGTAAATTCATATGCAAGCGCTAATAATACATTGCAAATAGTTCTTAGCGTTTTGGAGACATTAAATGGCTAAAATATTATCTGGTAAAGTTAAAAAAGTTCCTTCAACTCAAGTATCTGCAGATAGATATAACTTTTTAGAATTATCTGAAGCAGAACCAGATTTAGGTGTTCCCGCTCAAGATGGTTATTTTTTAACATCAACTGCAAATGGAACAAGAGCTTGGGCAAACCCAGGACTTTTAATTTATAATAATTTAGATGGCGGAAATTCTAACAATGAACCTTCCGTATTAGTTATTCAAGGAGGTCATTCATAATGTCAGTTGTTATTCAAGTAAGAAGAGATACTTCAACAAATTGGACCAGTAATAACCCAGTTTTGTATGCAGGTGAAATTGGTTACGAAACAGACACACATAAATTTAAAATTGGTAATGGAACAACACATTGGAATGATGATGCACGTTATTTTGTTGATATTACACAAATTTCTACAATTCAAGGTATTCAGGGTTTACAAGGTTTTGATGGTTTTCAAGGTTTAACGGGTATTCAAGGTGCAATTGGTTTACAGGGAACATCTGGTTATATAGGCGCAGATGGCCTTCAAGGAATTCAAGGTGTTCAAGGAACACAAGGAACAAATGGTTTACAGGGTGTACAAGGTATTACGGGAGCACAAGGAACATTTGGTTCAACTGGTTTACAAGGATCAATTGGTTCAACTGGTTCACAAGGAACAACAGGCGCAACTGGTTCACAGGGAATTCAAGGAATCTTTGGAAATACTGGTTCACAAGGAACAATTGGTTCACAAGGAACTCAAGGCATTCAAGGAATAGTTGGCTTACAAGGAATAACTGGTTCGCAAGGAACATCTGGATCTAACGGATCAAATGGTACACAAGGAATTCAAGGTGTTCAAGGAACACAAGGAACAAATGGTTTACAGGGTGTACAAGGTATTACGGGAGCACAAGGAACATTTGGTTCAACTGGTTCACAAGGAACAACAGGCGCAACTGGTTCACAGGGAACATCTGGATCTAACGGATCAAATGGTATACAAGGAATCCAAGGAATCCAAGGTGTTCAAGGTATTCAAGGTTTTCAAGGAACTCAAGGAACTCAAGGAGTTATTGGTTCTCAAGGATCAATTGGAACACAAGGTACTCAAGGCACTCAAGGTATTACTGGCTCTCAAGGTACTCAAGGCATTCAAGGCGTACAAGGTATTCAAGGTATTCAAGGAGTTCAGGGAACACAAGGTTTTCAAGGAACACAAGGGCTACAAGGAATTCAAGGTACTCAAGGTATTCAGGGAACTCAAGGCGTACAAGGCGTACAGGGTATTCAAGGATTGCAAGGTTTACAAGGACCAGCAAACCTTAACAACTCTCACCTTTCAGTTTCTCTAGCAACTCAAGCTGCTCTTCCTAACTCTCCAACCTATACACCAGGAAGCACAGATGCATCTGGCGGAACAGGTATTGGTGGATATCTACTAGCAACAACAAATGGCGCCCTAGTAGTTGACGGCGTAACTGTTACCTCAGTAGGTCAAAGAATTTTGGTTAAAGACCAAGCAACAACAACTCAAAATGGTATTTATACAGTAACAGTTATTGGTACTGCTGGAACAAAGTGGAAACTCACTCGTGCAACTGACTACGATGACAGCAGCACTGGTGAAGTAACTTATGGAGACTTTACACTTGTTGTTGGTGGCAACACCCACGCAGGACAGTCATGGATTCAATATAACACTGGCTCACTTGCTGGTGGTTATATTAAGATTGATACAGATCCAATTCTCTTTACACAGACAACTGGTACAGGTGTTCAAGGAGCAACTGGTGCTACTGGTGCTGGTGGCGCTATCTCTAACTACGGCTCTTTCTATTCAACTGTAGACCAGAACGCAACAACTGGCGGAGAAGCGGTTCGTTTTGACTCAACTAATATTCAAAATGGCGTAACTCTTGTTACAAATGGCACAGCGCTTACCCGCATCACTGCCCCAGTAACGGGAACATATCTCATTGATTTTGCTGGACAAGTTGCTCTAACAGGCCCAGGAAACCACCAAGCAAACTTCTGGCTTGTTAAGAATGGAACAACTGCAGTATCTACTGCCTTTGACTCTGTTGTATCAAGTGCAATTCCAACTATTAGTGCATGGACATGGCAAGTAAATGCCACAGCCAATGATTACTACGAAGTCTTCTGGAACGGCGATACAACTAACCTTTACCTTAATGCTGTAGCATCCGCATCTCCTGTCCCACAGGCAGCGGGCGCAGTTATTCGTATGTACCAAGTTAACTACCAAGGTATTCAAGGTACTCAAGGGCTACAAGGTACCCAAGGCGTTCAAGGCGTTCAAGGCACACAAGGCCTGCAAGGTATCCAAGGCATCACTGGTTCACAAGGTACGACTGGTACACAAGGAACTCAAGGCATACAGGGAATTCAAGGTGTACAAGGCACACAAGGAGTTCAAGGGGTTCAAGGAGTACAAGGGTTTAATGGAAATCAGGGTATACAAGGTATTCAAGGACAATCAGTTCAAGGTGTTCAAGGTATTCAAGGTATTCAAGGCGGTGTAACAAATGCGCCAGCTTATACAACTTCTACACAAACAGCAACATCGGGACAAACAACATTTACAGTATCTTACCTAATTGGATATTTAGAAGTTTTTGTTAATGGTGTACGCTTAAGTGCAGCAGATTTTACTGCTACAAATGGAACATCAGTTATTATTTCTTCAGGATTAATAGCAGGTGATGTTGTTGATTTTGTTCAAGTAACTCTGGGACTTGGTGCACAAGGTACAACTGGTGTACAAGGCGCAACTGGAATTCAAGGCGCAAATGGAACTCAAGGCGTACAAGGAATAAATGGCACACAAGGCATAACAGGCTCAAATGGTATTCAAGGAGCAATTGGAGCAACTGGCTCACAAGGTACAATTGGATCACAAGGCACAATTGGCTCACAAGGAATAATTGGTTCACAAGGAACAATTGGCTCACAAGGAACACAGGGCGTACAAGGACATTATGGTAATCAAGGAACTACAGGCACACAAGGTGTTCAAGGAACTCAAGGTCTTCAAGGAAATCAAGGAACTCAAGGACTTCAAGGAAGTTCAGGAACAAATGGTTTACAAGGTACAACTGGTTCAACTGGTATTCAAGGTGCTATTGGTGCAGGAAGTCAAGGTATTCAAGGTTATACAGGTTCACAAGGAACTACTGGAACACAAGGCACTCAAGGTATTCAAGGTGGATTTGCTTTTGGTCTAGGAACTGGTGTTCAAGGATTCCTAACAACTCCATCTTCCGCTAATCTTGCAACAGCTTTAACAGATAAGACTGGCTCTGGTTCAAATGTATTTGGCACTGCTCCTACTATCTCTAACCTCACTCTTACAGGAACTGTAACTGCTGGAGGTTCTGTTGGAACTAGTGGACAGACTTTAACTTCTACTGGAACTGGCGTACAATGGACTGCAAGTGCTGGAGGAGGTTTTACATCAACAGCGGTATCAAGCAACATTACACTACAAAAAAACTATAACTATTTTGTTGACACATCAGCTGCTAGAACACTTTCATTGCCTGCCTCACCAAGTTTAGGAGATGAAATTCATATATTTGATCAAAATGGTTCATCAGCAACTAATAATATTACAGTTACTCCAAATAGTAGTGACAATTTAATGGGATCAAGTCAAAGTCTTTTGATTGACCTTGCTTATGCGGGTGTAGTATTAATATGGACGGGTTCATCATATGGATGGAGAGTAAATTAATAATATGCGAAATATAAAAATGTTATGTTATAATATTAAAAATAAGGGAGTAATAAAATGGCATTAAGTTATAAGACACTTGCAACGGGTAGTTCAGGGGCATCTCAAATAACCCTTATTACAAATATTGCAAATTATATATATGAAATAACTGGATATACTGGATATTCTGCTTTGTATCAACTAAGTGCTTCTACAGGAACATCACTTTCTTTAGAAGCATGGTCTAACGGTTCTTATATTACAACATATACCGTTACAGCGGGACAATCTGTAAATATTACACAAAATTTTGATAAATTAGTTTGGCAAGCAAGCATTGGAGGACAAAACGTTGTTTTGTCGCCCTTAGCAAATGTTCCTACACCAATTGCAGGAGTAGCAACAGTATATACATCTAGTGGCACTTATACAAGCACAGGGTATGGCTATGCAGTTTGTATCGGCGGTGGCGGTGGAGGACTAAATGGCAACGCATATGTTGACACAAGATATGGTGGTTGGGCTGGACCTAACAATGTTCGTGGCGGAAAAGCTGGACTTTATACAATTGGATATAGAATTGCATTAACTTCAAATATGACAGTTACAGTCGGCGGTGCTGGTGGCAGTAACGGAGGAAATGGAGGAACAAGTTCTTTTGGTGGAGTATCTGCAGCAGGAGGTACTGGAAATACAACATCTGGAACGGGTTCTGCAACAACGTTAAGCTACGCTTCAAGACAAATAGCTAATGCATTATCAATAAATTCTGATACATTAAGTTATTCAGATGGAGCTGGTTCTCCAAATACTTATACTACAAATGCTGGTTATTATGGAGGAACTGCTGCTATTTCTGGAAACCTAGGTACTGGAGGCTCATCAGGAGATTATTATTCACAAGCCAATAGTGCCCCTTATAGAGGAAACCCTAGCGCATATGTTGCTGCAGGAAACGGTGGAAATGGATCAGGATATGGTTCTGGCGGTGGCGCTGGAGGATCTGGAGCTTATTATAACCCAACATATACAGGATATTCCCAATATGGAGGAGCAATAGCAAGAGTTGCAAATGGAACAGGAGGAACTGGCGCAACAGGTTTAGTTGTTATAACTAGATTTGCAAGTTAAAAACATATGTATAATTTTGGAATTATAAAAAATAATGAAGTAATAGATATAGTATATGCAGATTCTTTAGAAGTTGCAGAATTTGTTACAAAATCTAATTGCGTTCAATTACCAGAAGATGGCTCTGTTTCAATAGGAAATGGATATAATACAAATACAAAAATTTTTATTAAATCAAATAAACCATACGATTCATGGTTTATATCTGGAGATACCAATGATTGGCAAGCACCAAAAAATCTTCCAGATAATAAAAAAACTTATAAATGGGATGAAGAAAAGCAAGATTGGGTAGAAAACCCAATATTCCCTTCTTGGGTTTGGGATGAAAAAAAAGAAAAATATTCTGCTCCTATAAAATATCCAATGGATGGTAAGTTTTATGTTTGGAATGAAGATTTAAAAAATTGGGAAGAATTAATTCAAGAAATTACTCCAGAATACAATAAAACAAAAACAGATTAATTAATAATAGAAAGAAAAACATGAAGCACATATTAAATAAATGCAATTTTTGCAATAAAGACTTTGCAGAAAAAGAAATTGTTACAAGATGGATTACAAGCGGAATATTAAAATTTAAATTTAAAAAAGAATCAGACTTTTACTTAATTTATCCATTTCATTATAATTGTTTATTAAAGATAAGAGAAAAAAATGATTTTCTTAAAGATTTAGACGATAAACATTTTGAAGCAGCAGAAATTGAACAAGTATCACAAAATACTCTTACAGCTATTAATTATTATAAAGCAAATAATACAGTTTTACAAGACCAGGAATAGTGTGGTATTATTTACTAATGATTATACAAATTATTGGTCTTCCAGGATCTGGTAAGACTACTCTTGCTACCGCCCTTAAAGACAGAATTAATGCGGTACATTTAAATGCAGATTATGTTCGTTCAACCATAAATTCAGACCTTGGGTTTACAATTGAAGATCGTATTGAACACGCCCGCCGTATGGGTGAAATGGCAAGAATGCTATCTGGACAAGGATTTAATGTTGTTGTAGATTTTATTTGTCCAACATTAAAAACAAGAGAGTCTTTTGGAAAACCAGATATTTTGGTTTGGATGAACACAATTGAAGAAGGTCGTTTTGAGGACACAAACAAAATGTTTGTAAATCCACAAGATTTTGATATTAAATTTGATTCACATGATATGGATGAATATCAAAAAGCAACAAATATTATTCAAAAATTTAACTTGCATGATTGGTCAGCACCAACAACTTTAATGCTTGGTCGCTATCAACCTTGGCATGAAGGTCATCACGCTTTATATGAAGAGGCGGGAAAACGAACAAGTCAAGTCATGCTAGGAGTTAGAAATACATTTAATACTAGTCCTAAAGATCCATTAACTTTTGATCAAGTAAAAGAATATATTGCTAAAGATGAATTTATGGATGGCTCTATGGTTGTAAAAATGCCTAATATTACTAATATTGTTTATGGCAGAGATGTTGGTTATAAAATTGAACAAGTAAAGCTAGGAGATAAAATTGAAGCTATTTCAGCAACTGAAAAACGCAAGCAAATGGGCATTTAAATATTTAGAAAAATCTGGATTAGCAATAGCAGAAGCAGAAGAAAAGTTATGGCAAGCACAAATAAACACAAAACCAGTTTTTTGGGCATCTCATGGAAGATCTCTTGCAAAAGCAATAAGCTGGAGATTTTTTGGCAATCTAATTTCTTTTATAATTATTTATCAATTAACACATAAGGCTAAACTAGCTTTTATTGCTTCAGGCATTGAGCTAGTGGTTAAGATTATTCTTTATTATTATCATGAACGAATATGGAATAAAGTGAAATGGGGTAGGGATGATCTACTCCCCCGACCATAATTTTCTTCTTTTAAAGAACCGAAAAGTTGGTGGAAGTTCTTTAGAGGTTGCTTTGTCTAGAGTGCTTCCAGACAATGCAATAGTAACTAAGCTTGTTGGTCCAAATAATACTACTGATCCAGTACCGTCAAATCATTTTGAAAGAAATTATGGCGACTATTTTCATGCACATATTAAATATGATGAAATAAAAGAAAAAATAAATTTGTCTGATGTTAAATCTTATGTTTTTGTTAGAAATCCATATAACTCCGTATTGTCTGCGTTTTTTCACAGACTAAACAATTCTAAGTTAACTCCAAGACCATATCAATGGAATGATTTACCACAATATGAAAAAGATTTTTGGATAGAAAAATATTTTGATGAAAGAATAGGAAGTCTACCATGGTACAAAAGTGATAAATATATTTATATTAACAAAAATAATTTACCAGTTGTAGATAAAATTCTTTATTATGAAAATGGAATAGAAGAAGAAATAAATCCAATATTAAAATTTCATGGTATACCCGAGATTATTTTAAATGTAAATCAACTTAATTATAGACCAAAAGAGATTACTTATAAAGATGTGTTTAAAGAAAAACATCTTGAAATGATAAGAAAGGACTGGTGGTGGGAGTTTAAAAACTTAAACTATCAGATTTAATATGAAAAAAGTATTAGTTATTATGCCAGTTTATAATGAAGAAAGGCTCTTAAAAAGAGCGGTGTATAGCATACTTGAGCAAACACATACCAATTTTACATTAGTTATTATAAATGATGGTTCAACAGATAATACGCTTAAAGAAGCTGAAAAATTTTTATATGATAAAAGAGTTGTTGTTGTAAATAATGAAACTAATTTAGGATGTTATTATTCAAGAAACTTAGGTTTAAAGTACATGGAGTTTGAAAATTATGATTTTTATACAATACACGATTCAGATGATTTTTCTCAACCAGATCGGTTTGAAAAAATAATTAAAGTTTTTGAAAAAGATGAAAAAATATATTCTGTGCATAATTATTCTTTAAGAATAGGTGGAGAAGCACCAGCCTGGCATAATGCTCCATTTGAACCAATTCCAGATCTTGCTCATTCTTTTTTTAAAAAAGATGTATTTAAAATACTTGGTTATTTTGATAATATGAGTTTTGGAGCAGATCAAGAATACTGGGAAAGATTAAAAGCTTTTTGTTATAAAAATCAAAACTATATGTTTTTTATTCCAGAAATTTTGTATTATGCAGAAATGACTGGTAAAAATATGATAATAAAATATGATTATAATGCAAGAGAACAGTATAGACAAAAATTTAAAAATCAAATATGGGCAATGGATATTAATAACAACTTTTATAGAAATTTTTTTGAAATTAAAGACATTTTTAGGTGGCTTTAAAATGATTCCTAAAATAATTTGGCAAACATATGAGACCAAATATGATGATTTACCAATAAAGGCAAAAGAATTAAGCAAGTCTTGGATAAGATTAAATAATAATTGGCAATATAATTATGTTTCTGCAAGTGAAAGAGAAAATTTTGTCAAAAAATATTTTGATCAAGAATGGTTAGATATATATAAATCTTATCCAATAAGTGTTATGCGGGCGGATTTATGGAGATATATGTGTCTTTATATATATGGAGGTCTGTATTGTGATTTAGACATATTATGTAAAACTTCAATAGAAAGTTGGTTAAATACAGATTTAAAATTTTTTGTATCAGAAGACCCAGAGGTTCCTGGGTATACACAAATGATTTTTGCAGCAGAACCCAAAAGCATATTTTTAAAAAATCTTTTAAATTTAATTAAACACACATATTATGAAAATATTGAATATGAAAATATGATACAATATATAATAAATGAAGTAGGGTATAAAATTTTTTCAAAATCTATATTAGACACTTTATCTAATAATAATTTAGGGTTTAATCATTTTATAAATAATGATGCAAAAAATTTTCATAGTAAAAATATAGAACATTACAAAGCGGGAACAACAAATATTTTTGGTAAAAATTATAAAGCATGGAAAGAAGAAATTAATGAATTTTTTTAAAAAGAAAAAAAATCTTAATATTTTTTATGAAAATAAATATGATTGGATGCCCGATGTTGAGCCAATAAAAAATAAAATTCCTCAGTGGTATAAAAATATACAACCATTAGATATAAAAAACCATAAAGATTTGCCATTAAAATTTAATGTAAAACATTGTCGCCCCTTTTTAGATTCTCTAACATCTGGATATTCAATATCTCTTCCAGCTGATATTGCTATTAAAATTGATGAAAATAATAAGCCTGTAATAACTTGGTCAGACCAAGAACAAGAATTTGTTGGGGTTAGATCTTCTCTTTCATCTTCTGATTTTGAATACTCTGAGGTATATCACAAAACACATTTTGTATGGAAAACACTTATAGCGATTGAATTGCCAAAAGGTTATTCTTGCTTAATAACCCATCCACTAAATAGGTATGACCTGCCTTTCATAACGCTTTCTGGAGTAGTTGATGCAGATTATAAACTTCCTGCTGGAAACATACCATTTTATGTTAAAAAAGATTTTCAAGGTTTAATAAAAGCTGGTACACCAATAATGCAGGTAATACCATTTAAAAGAGAAGATTGGAAAATAATTAAAAAGCCAGGTTTGTTTGACAATGCAAAAGTTAATGGAATGAAGTCTTTTTCAACGCATAACTGGTATAAAGATAACAAATGGAATAGAAAAAATTATAATTAAAAATGTTGTGGTCTGAAGAGTTAGCTGATTTTCAAGGATTGCCAAGACCCCATTGGTTTCCAGATGAAAAATATTATTATAAAGACGGCAAAAGATATCTTCATAAAAAAGTTCCAACTCCTTTTCAATCAAAGCCTGGAATAGAAGGCAGTGGCCCTATAAGATTAAATATAGAAAATGAAGAAAGAGTTATTTCTGAAGATTTATGTTCTTTTTGCGGAATAAAAATTAATGAAAATGAAATATCTATTAGATGGATTATTGAAAAACAAGATTTTAATCAAAATCCAATAAGGGATTGGGTTCCGTCAGATTTTAGACCAATGCATCTTAAATGTATGAAACAGGCAAGAATCTATTGTCCGTTTTTAAGGACTTTACAGGATAATCAATTTAATGTACAATTACATAAAGACAATTTAAAAATATCAAAAGAAAATTTTAAAAAATATTATATTTTAAACTGGAAAAAAAGACCAAGGCTTGATCAAAATTAAACAGAAAGCATAAAATGAACCTAGTTGAAAAAGCAGTAAATAATGGTGGTAAGTTAGTACCTTTAACTATATCTAAAGGTTTAACTAACGGGACGGGATTAATGAATCCTGCTGTTTTTGTAAATGAAAACAATGAAGTCTTAGTAAATCTAAGGCATGTAAATTACACCTTATATCATTCTGAGCATAATCAAAAATTTCTTAGCCCTTGGGGACCTTTAGCATATTTGCATCCAGAAAAAGATCAAAAGCTTAAAACAACAAATTATTTTATGCGTTTAAATGAAGATCTTTCGGTTAAAGATTGCTGCCTTATTGATACCAGCAAGTTAGATGTAGCTCCAAAATGGGAATTTTATGGATTAGAAGATGCCCGATTAGTTAAATGGGAAAACAAATATTATATTAGCGGGGTAAGAAGAGATACTACAGATAATGGTCAAGGTAGAATGGAATTATCTGAAATTGAAATTGATTGGGATAATTGGTCTGCCAAAGAAATCTCAAGACTTAGAATACCAGCACCAGGTCAAGATAATTCATATTGTGAAAAAAATTGGATGCCAATTCTTGATAAACCATATCATTATGTTAAATGGACATCTCCAACAGAAGTAGTAAAAACTTATCCAGATCTTCCACCAAGAACAGACGTTGTTTCTTGGCAAGGATCAGATTTGCCTTTAACTCCAGATCAAAGAGGCGGTTCACACGTAGTTAAATGGGGAGAACATTATATTGCAATTACTCATGAAGTTAATCTTTATAAAAATTATTTAAAACAAAAAGATGGAGTATATCGTCATCGTTTATGTGTTTGGGATAAAAATTTTAAGTTAATTGGTATTAGTAAAGAGCATTTTTCATTTTTAGATGCTAAAATTGAATTTGTGGCAGGAGCAGCAATTTATAATGGTGATCTTTTAATATCTTTTGGTTTTCAAGATAATGCAGCTTTTATATTAAAAACACCAGGTAAAATTATAGATGATATGGTATTGGAGGCACTAAATGAAAACAATTGAAAAATTAATTGAATCAGCATCTCATGAAATGTTTAATCCAATTATTAATTTTGAAATTGCAAAAAAATATCATGAAATAGGCCAAACAGCTTCAGCAACATCATTTTATTTAAGATGTGCTGAATATGGTCACGATACAAACCCTTTATATGTTTACACTTCATTGATTAAAATAGCAGAATGTCTTTCTGATCAAACAGGAAGGGAAAATACAGTAAAAAATTGTTTTTTGCAAGCAATTCAATATTTGCCAAAAAGACCAGAAGCTTACTTTTTTCTATCTAGATATTATGAGCAAAGAGGTGCTTGGCAAGAAGCATACACTTTTGCACAAGTTGGATTAACTTATGTAGATTTTAACGAACCTTTACCAACAAAAACAGACTACCTTGGAGAATTTGTTTTATTGTTTGAAAAAGCAGTCGCGGGATGGTGGATAGGAAGATTAGAAGAATCAATATCCTTATTTAGTGATCTTTTAGAACTAGACATTCCAGACAATTATCGTAAATCAATTGAATATAATTTGGGTAAAATACAACCAAACAACGACTCTCAAGGATAAAATAAATGCATTTTTTAGTTATTTTGGTATACTTATAGCATATGAGCCTACAAACCACAAAGGGTTTTCCATACCCACAATATAGCGATACTCCAGATGTGCCAAGAGACATTTACGCACTGGCGTACCAGCTGGATACTTATTTAACATCAAATTCTGGTTCTCAAGGAACAACAGGGTCAGCAGGCACACAAGGAACACAAGGTTTACAAGGATTAATTGGATCACAGGGCACCAACGGTTCTGGTTCACAAGGAACGCAAGGGTCTACAGGTTCTCAAGGTTTGCAAGGAGCACAAGGTTTTCAAGGTATTACAGGAAACCAAGGAACAGTAGGTACTGGAATAACAATTTTAGGAAAATACAATTCTTTATCTGATTTACAAACAGCTCACCCAACAGGAACATCTGGTCAAGCATATTTGGTAGGAACAAATTTATATATTTGGGATTCAGTAAATAATGTTTGGTCAAATGCTGGATCAATTACTGGCGTACAAGGATTAACAGGACCTCAAGGTTTACAGGGCATACAAGGTATTCAAGGAACTCAAGGAGTTGTTGGAAATCAAGGAACTCTAGGTCAAAATGGTGCACAAGGAATTCAAGGTCAGCAAGGAATTACTGGAACACAAGGCGCACAAGGCATTCAGGGAATTCAAGGAGCATCTGTTCAAGGAGTTCAAGGCACAACTGGAGCGCAAGGAATTTCTGGCATACAAGGTGGAACTGCAGCACAAGGTATTCAGGGCTTACAAGGAACACAAGGCACAATTGGATCACAAGGAAGTATTGGTTCACAAGGATTACAAGGTATACAAGGAATACAAGGTCATTACGGCAACCAAGGCACAAATGGTCAACAAGGAATTCAAGGTATTCAAGGCTTACAAGGAACACAAGGAATTTCCGTTCAAGGAATTCAAGGATCAACTGGAGCACAAGGAGCTGGTTCTACTCCTGATTATACACTTATCGCTGTTGCAAATTTTCTATCTAATAACGCATCAACATATACATTTACAGGTTTAAGTGGTTATAATAAATATATGTTGGTTGCTGGAGCACTTTATTCTGGAAATGCTGGTCAAATGAATATAACAATTAATGGTGATACAGGAGGAAATTATTATTATGCTCTTGCAGCACCAGCAATAAATCAAGGTCAAAGTGGTTATATTATAGGTGCTCCAAATGATTATGGAACAGTTGGTTGGTCAAATATTAATGCTTTTTTAACCGATCAAGGTTCTCAAAAAGGAATGACTCTATACATTGATGGCGCAAATGGTTCAAATAAAAAAATGATTTGGGGATTTCAATATGGATATAAATATGAATACCCAGTATATATACCAGCACTAGGATATTTTGCTGGGGCTTGGACAGGTAGTGCTGTATCATCAATAACAGTAAATAATAATGCAGTTTGGACAAATGGAAGTATTTATTTATATGGGAGCTTATAATGTCTGATGTAGTTGAACACAACGTATCTACTGGCGAAATCATAACTCGTGACTATACGCCAGAGGAAATTATTTTAAATAAATCTGTACAGGATGCTGCGGAGGCAATGGTTAAAAAAGATCCAGATCCTTCAGTAGTTGCTGCCTATCACTCCACTTTAGCAAAATTATCTGCCCTAGGATTAAATAATGATGAAATTGCAACTATTATGAGAATACCAAGTAATGCAATTTCTGATATTCAAAACTCATAAAAAATAAAATTTTTGCTTTTATATTTATAAAAATGGCAGTCTAATGTACATTTTTTGGCTTTTAACCGAATAGAATGGTATTATATCAATATGAAATCTGTAAAACCTATGAAAATTACTCCAGTAGACGAGGTTAATTGGGGACTTTATGCATGGCAAATGCCAGATGGCTCAATTGTTATGAATGAAGACGGAGCTTATTTAAGTATTCAATCTATAAAGGGCGATATTCGTCAAATTAAAAAACTTAAAACTCTTGCTCAACATTACGGATTAAATGAAGGAAAACCAATATTTTTTGCAGGTCACCGTCCAGTAACAGACGAAGAGCTAGAAGAGCAAAAGCAAAGATTAGATTTAGGATTGGTTCCAGATGTGCAAGATATGCCCGCAATGATGGAATACGTTAAAGAAATGAGGGAGATGAAGCTTGGCTAATTTAAAAATTGACGACAGTATTGATGAAGATGAGGGCGGTATTGCCGTAAAAATGGATGCACCAATCCATACAGTAGAACATGACTTTGATGACCCATTTAATGCAACATGGGAAAACATTAGAAAAGCAGAAGGTTTAAGTCCTAATTTTCGTCGCAATGCAACAAGATTAGAAAAATCATTTACTGGTGTTGGAGACGCAAAATCTAAAAAACTTGATCCACTTGATCTTACAGGATATTCTCTTTTTCAAATTGTTCAACCACCATACAATGTTTTGTATTTAGCACAACTTTATGATGTTTCTCCATATCATCACTCGGCGGTAAATGCTAAAGCAGCTAACGTTGTAGGTCTTGGATACAAATTTGAAAATACTTGGGCTACCACAGCTAAAATTGAAGAAGTTATGGATAATCCAAAAAGACTTGATAAATTGCGTTCAAGAATAGAAACTGCAAAAGAAGAATTAAGAGAGTATTTGGAATCACTTAACTCAGATGACTCATTTACAGAAACAATGAAAAAGATTTTTATTGATCTTGAATCAACAGGAAATGCTTACATGGAAGTTGGTCGTACAACTAATGGCAAAATTGGTTATATAGGTCATATTCCTACAACAACTATGAGAATTCGTCGTCACCGTGACGGCTTTGTTCAAGTTGTTTACAATCGCTACACATTCTTTAGAAATTTTGGAGACACGGAAACTCCAGATCAAATTGGTACAGATCCACAGCCAAACGAAGTAATTCATTTTAAGGTATTCACTCCTTCAAATACTTATTACGGTGTTCCAGATGTTTTGTCTGCAAAAAACGCAGTTGCTGGTGATGAATTTGCTCAAAGATTTAATTTAGATTACTTTGAAAATAAAGCTGTTCCACGCTATATTATTACAGTTAAGGGCGCAAAGCTTACTGCTGATTCAGAGCGTAAATTGCTTGAGTTTTTTCAAACTGGACTTAAAGGAAGAAACCATAGAACACTTTACATTCCTTTGCCATCAGATGGCGAACAAGGTCGTGTTGAGTTTAATATGGAGCCTATTGAAGCTGGAATTCAAGACTCTTCATTTAGAAACTATGCTGTAGAAAACAGAGATCGTATTCTTTTGTCTCATCGTGTTCCAGTATCAAAGCTTGGCATGCCAGTAGGCGTATCTTTGGCAAATGCAAAAGATGCTGATAAAACGTTTAAGGAACAAGTTTGTCGTCCAAGACAAGAAGAACTTGAATTTAAAATTAATTTAATTATTAAAGAATTTACAGATGCGTTCAGACTGCAATTTAATGAACTTGCTCTTACTGATGAAGAAACTCAATCAAGAATTGATGATCGTTATCTTAAAGATCAAGTTATTACTCCAAATGAAGTTCGTGCACGTCGCGGTATGGCTCCTCTTGAAGGTGGAGATGATGTTTTAATTATTAATCCAAAAGTTGCACAAGATGCTGCATCTGATGCAAGTGGAAATAAAACAAGAAGTCAAAATCGTGTATTAAATGCCCCAGACAAAATGGGAACTGGACGTAACCCTAAAGGGGACGGAAGAACTCAGGATTAATAAATGGCTACATCACTAGATGTTTTAAATGTTGCTCGTAGCCAAATAGGTTTTATTGAAGGGCCTATGAATGAAAACCCATATGGAATTTGGTATGGCATTCCTAATGCAAGTTATTGTGCAATGGGTATTAGTTGGTGCTTTGCACAAGTTGGTTTATCACATTTAGTAGCAGCACAAACACCAAAAGGTTTTGCATATTGCCCAGCAGGACTAACCTGGTTTCAACGTCAAGGATTAGTTGTAAATAAATATCAAGCACAACCTGGAGACATAGTTTTTTTTAGTTGGGGTACTGGTGTTGCAGAACATGTTGAAATTGTTGAAGCAGCATCAGCAGATGGATTAACAACAATTGGATTTAATACTGGCGATCAAAATACAGGAGCAGCAGCAAATGGTGGAGGATGTTATAGGGAACATCGCCCATATCTTTATGTTATGGCAATTGTAAGACCAAGATATCCATTGCCAGTAAAACCAACAACTGGTATTGCAACAAGTAAAAAAGCAACAGCTGGAGTTGCAGCAACAGGTGCAGCAATAGCGGGAACCACTGCAATGATGCATACAGGCACTACAACAACTAGTCCAACACCAACACCCTCACCAACAATATTTATTGCGCCACCATTTCCTTCTTCACAAAATTCTTTTAAGCTTGGACAAACAAATGATGCTGTATTGACTATACAAAAAGCACTAGTTAAAAAAGGTATATTAAAATTAAAATACGCTACTGGAACAATGAATATTCAAACTCAATCTGCATTAAAAGTTTTTGATAAAAAGCTGGGAATTATTGTACAAGGTGGAGCAGTTCCACAAATAGTTTATGATAATTTAAAGGGAGCATTGTGAGCATAAAACACCATTTTAAATTTAATGTAGGCGAAGCAAAACAGCTTGGAATAGCCCTTATAAGCTCTTACGGAATGTGGGCAGCAACAGGATTTCAAAAAACAATTACGGGCCTTATATACCCTGTAATGGGCTTTATAACAGGAGGTCTTGCCTCACATAACTCTACTGCATCCCCAAATGTCATGCCACAATCACATATTGAAACCCCATATGTGAATAATATTAACGATAAAAGTAATCAGGTTCCACCTGCAATCCCACCACTTTCAATCCCAACGGCGGGGGAAATAAAGGCCCCAGAAACACAACAACAATTTCAAAATGTTAGAATAATTCCTAAAAATGAAGGAAATAATATCAGTTAAATTATGCGTTATTTATAAAACTTGATATTATTTATTTACATATGGACATTCAAAAAACGTACTGGTCAAACAGCGAATCATCAATGGCCCTGGCTTTTCCAATTTCCAAGGTTAATAAGGAAAAAAGAACTGTATCAGGTTTTGCATCATTAGACAATGTTGATCGTCATGGCGATATAGTAACTGCAGAAGCAAACAAAAAAGCCTTTGAAAGATTTAGAGGAAATATCCGTGAAATGCACGGACCATCAGCAGTTGGCAAAATGGTTAAATTTAAAGAAGATAATTTTTTTGATCCAGAAACAAATAAAAAGTATAGCGGTATTTATGTTACTGCATATATTTCAAAGGGTGCACAAGATGCTTGGGAAAAAGTTCTTGATGGCACATACTCAGGTTTTTCAATTGGTGGAAACATCAATGATGCAAAAATGGAAAAGGCTGACGACAATTCTGGTAAAGATCGTCGGGTAATTCATGACTATGACCTTCATGAACTTTCATTGGTAGATTCACCAGCAAACCAACTTGCAAACTTTTTTTCTATTGAAAAAAATGTAGATGGAAGTACTTTTGTAAAAGGTATGGTTGCAGATGTCACATTAGAAAATGTATTTTGGTGCAAAAATGATGAAGTTGCATCAACATCAACTGCAACAACAAAAGATTGTGTTGTATGCGATACACAAATGGAAAATATTGGTTGGGTAGAACAATCTGATTCAGAAAAATTTGAAGCAATTGAAAAAGTAATTGATTCTTATTTTAAGAAAGATGATGCACCAACATCAGCACACGAAGCAACGGAGACAGCAGCTCCAGGTTTGGCAGGAAATGTAATTGATAGCAATGCTTCAATTAATCTTTATCCTGATCAAAATAAGGTAAAACAAAAAGTCACGTTTGAGAACGGACTTAAGAAGAGTGATGATATTTCGCTCAACCAAGGAGGTAACAAAATGGCAGAAGATACAATTACAGAAGTTGAATCAGTTGAAGCAGTAGCAACAATTGAAAAGTCAATTGATGTAGAGACTCCAGCCGAAGAAGTTTCAACTGTTGAGGCAACCGCAGAAGATACAACCATTGAAAAGGCTGTATCACTTTCTGAAGTTGAAGATGCACTTGATTTGACGAAGATGGTCTCTGACCTCAAGACCTTCTTTGGTGAGTCTATTGAAAAGAACTATGCTACACATGCAGCAACAGTTCAAGATATGTACAACATTGTTAACGAAACAAGAGCTGAAATGGCTCGTTTGTCAAAAGGATATGAGGATATTCAAAAGGCAAATGAAGAACTCGTTGCAAAGTATGAAACACTAAATAAGTCGGTAACTGACATGTTTGATAAAATTGAATATGTTGATCATCAGCTAAAAGGCTTTGAATCAGCTACCGCAGTACAGAAGTCCATTGGGGTGGAAGCTCCATTGGGTCAAACAAAACCAAAACAAAGTATATGGCAAGGTGCTTTCCTCAGTGCTTCTAGCATATAATAAATAAAAGAAAATAAGGTGGTGAAATATAAATGAGTAATGAACTTCTACAAAAAGTAATTGATACAACAAATCTTGGAACAACAGGGTCTGATCTTTCAGGCGATGGCGTTACCCGTTCTGGTACAGGTCTCCTATATCCAGATCAGGCTAATCGTTTCCTAGATTATATGTGGGATGCTACGATCCTAGCTAAGGCTGCTCGTACAATCCGCATGCGTTCAAACACAACCGAGATTGATCGTGTTGCAGTTGGACAACGTATCATGACAGTTGCACAAGAAGACAATCCACGTGACTACGTTGGAGCTTCTGGAACATACACAAATGCTAATTCTACAACGTTTACAGCACAAGGTGCACAATTCCACAAGGTCTCTCTTACAACTCGCAAACTCCGTCTTGACTGGGAGCTTTCAGCAGAATCTCTTGAAGATAATATTGAAGGTCCAGATCTAGAGGATCATATTGCACGTTTGATGGCTACCCAGGCTGGTAACGACATTGAGGATGTACTAATCAATGGTGTCGGTGCGGATGGCACTGGTTTGCTTTCAGCATTTAAAGGTTTCCGCCAACTAGCATACGACAACGCACACGTTGTTGATGCAGGTGGATTTGGACTTGACAAAGCAGTATTTAACGAAGCAATCAAGCGTTTGCCTCGTAAGTACAAGCAACGTCGTAATCAACTAAGATTCTTCTCAGGATCTAACTTGGTACAAGATTATCTATACAACCAAACACAATCAGCTGGCTCAGCTAACCCATTTGATATCGCTTCAGGTATCATTCGTGGTGATGTTGTTGCTAACGATGGTGGTCCAGGTTCTGTAACACCATTTGCATTCGGTATTCCAGTAATCAACGTTCCTCTTATGGATGAAACTCTTGATTCAACTGGAAAGGCTGCATGGCATACAGGTTATGACGCAACTGGTGGTCTTTTCGGAGATCTACATTTGACATTTCCTCAAAACTTTATCATTGGTATTAAGCGTGACGTAACAGTCTATCGTCTATTCCAACCAAAGAAAGATACAATTGAATACACACTATTCATTCGTGTCGGTGCGGTTATGGAAAACTACGATGCACACGTTCTCGTTACAAATATCAAGGTAGCAGGATCTGCAAATACAGCAGTTACATTTGGTGCAGGCTCTAACGGAGCTGGCATTACAGGTGGATCAAACTCTGGTTCGTACACAACTACATACTAATATTAATTAGTTGCAAGATTAAGGGCGGGAATCAAATCCCGTCCTTGGTCATTTTCTGGTATAATTAACAATGACGAGAGGAAGTCAAATGTCGTTTACAGATTTAAAAATTACAGAACTAAGAAAAATTGCAGATTCATTTGCAGTAGATGCTTCAACAGCTAAAACAAAGAAAGAACTTATTGCTGTTCTTGAAGAAGAAGGTATTAGCTATCAAATGTATGATAAGTTTAATAACGTTAAAAAAGAAGAAATTGAAATACCTGAGATTGAAAAGAAAAAGAGAGAGCCAAAAACAGTGAATAAAGAAAATAAAGTACTTGTAAAGATGAATAAATCAAACCATTCATTTCAAGCTGGACCATATGTCTTTACAGCATCTCATCCATTTGTACCAATGGCAGAATCAGAAGCACAGATTCTTTTTGATACATATAAAGGATTTAGCCTTGCAACTCCAAGAGAAGCCCAGGAATTCTACTCATAAATTAAAATAGGGGGTGTTTTGATTGCAAACAATCAACACTAATAGTCAGGTAAGAATTCAGTTAGAAGTCTATAATGATGGTGTTTTGTTTCAAGCAGATGCTATCCCCACGCTATCTATTTATGATGCTAATGATAATTTAAATCCTATTACTGGTTTTGATTCATTAACAGCAGTAGATGAGACACCCCCAGGCATATATTCATTTTTGCTAACTCCAGCTATTACCAATGTAAACAGAGTTTTAGAGGTGCGCTGGTCATATGCTATAAATGATGTACCAACAACTCAAACAGAATACTATGGAGTTGAAACTCCTTATTCTACAGTATCAGAAACAGTAGACTTTTTAGGTTTTGGATCTATTCCTTCAGAAATTAATTATATGGATCCAAAATCTATTGTTAGTGCAGAAAAAGTAGCAAGAACAATAATTGAAGGCTACACTGGAATTAAATTTTATACATATTATGGTTTTCAAGAAGTTTACGGAATTGGTGCTAATACAATTGAGTTAACAGAAAAAATGATAACATTAGATAAAATATGGGAAAATCAAATTTTAGTTACTGATTATACTCAAGACCCCGTTTATAATACTTTTGGTTCTGGCGTTGAAATTAGTCCAACAGGTTATCAGTTAAGATTGTGGTACCCAGGCTGGGATATGGGATGGAATAATGAAATGGATCCAGTTATTCTTTATCCAGGAAGATTTAGAGATGGATATCTTTATCGTTTTGCGGGACAAATTGGATATAAATATGTTCCAGAAGATATCAAACTAGCATCAATGCTATTAGTACAAGATATTTTGTCAAATGACTATAACTGGAGGAACAAGTATTTGTCAAAAGTTAACCTTAGTGAAATTTCATTTGAAATGGCTAAAGGTGCTTTTAATGGTACGGGAAATATTACAGTAGATAATATTCTTGATCAATACCGCAAGGCAAATATTGTTATAATTTAATGTTTAGTTCACGTACAGCCGCATCTTTTACTTCATCTTTATTCAATATGAAAGCAGACGTGTATATTCAACAAAATGTACAGAATCCAAGCACAGGAGCTATTCAGCGTGAATGGATATATAATAGAACAATTCAATGTAAAATAGATCCAGTTAAAATGCGTGGAGCTTCAATGCGATCAGATAACAAATCTTTTGGAAATACAGCAGACCTTAATTATGATGAAAAAATGCAATTAAAAATGTATGCATTTGAATTGATGAGTAAGCGCTGGCGTATTCAAAATATTAGAACAAGCGACAATCAGCCAATTTTTATTGAAATAGATAAGTATGATCAACCAGATACAATTTTTGAAGTTACTGCTTCTCACGCAGTCATGGACCCTTTTGGAAAAATAGGATACTACGAAGCAGTACTTCTAAGAAGCGAAGTCCAAGATGACAGTCAAACTTGAGGTTGACACAGCAGCATTAGTTAAAGACCTAGATGGGGTTTTGGCGGGAATTAAAGAGCTAACTAAACCCAAAGTACTAGATGAAATATCAAGAGCAGTATTTTCAATTACTGGAGAAAGATTTATGATTGCTGCTGACAATTATGCAAGAGTAAATCCAAAAAAAATGCATCACGTTTATGAGTGGGGCAATATTGGTAGATCAAATGCAAGATTGTTTGAATTAAGAAGAGCAGCAATTCTTAATGGTAGTTTAGTTATATCATCTAATTTTTTACCTTCTAGATTACCAGTTCCAGTTTCTCCAGAATTATTAATGCCTGGAGTAACAGGAAAATCTGTTTCAAGAAGAAGCATTTTTGCAAATAAAGCAGAAGTAATGGAAGCAGGCACACCAGTTTCTTTTAATGCAAAAAGAGTTTTAGCTTTTATGGGAAATAATGGAATAGCTTTTATAAAACCTGGAACACAAATTAATATTCTTCATCCAGGCGGTATTCAAACAAAGAATGCTTTTGCTGAATATATGTTGAATTGGTATACGCAAAATGGCAATGAAATTATGGATTCATCTGGATTGTATGAGAGAATAGCTAATGATGTATCAAATGTTTTGAGTTCAAGTCGCAGCGGGATTGCACAAGTTCAAGCAGCGGTAGCAAACATTGCAAACCAAATAGATGTAGGGAGTGTAATTAAATGACAGTAGATTATTCAAAAGTAGCAGCATTTGATGTAAGAAATGCCATATGGGCAGAACTACAAGCTGTTAATCTTTTAGATCCACAAGACTATTATGCTGATGGATTTTTAGACCCTCTTGTTCCAATTATTCCTTCTCAACAAGTTCCAGAATTTAATAATTTGCTTCCAGGCAAGACATATATAAATTATGACATTATTCAAAAAAATTATGGAGTGCAATGGTGGATATCTGAAGAAACAATGGTTCTACAAATCGTATCTAGAGACAACTCCAAGATATTGGCAATATCAAACTTTCTTACAGATCTATTTAGGAGATATGAGTTATCTGCCCGTGATATTAATGACTCTGCGAGAGCTTCTGGAAGCCCATTTAAATTCCTGTATTTTAAGTTAGAGGCAGCAAACCCAGTTCAACCATTTATTGATGAAGGTGGATATATGAGCGGGGACTTTTCATTTGCATACACATATACACGTGAAGTAGATGAAGGAATCAATAATACTGGGAAGTATATCTAAACTTTGATTTATTTTGCCTAAATGGTATGATTTTCTATGAGGAAGCAAGTTGTCACTTTTTTGTTTTAATTTTTAAAATACATAAGGTGGTGAAATAAATAATGGCTACAAGTACTAAAAATGTAATCGTTGGTGCAGCATCTCTATTCGTTTCAGTTGGTAACAGCTCAAACAATACAGGTCGTCCAACAACAACAAAAACAGATCTTTCAGCTCTAATGCCAACAAGCACATCAGCACGTACTGGTCTTCTCCAGTCTTCAGCTTATCGTGAAGTTGGTTACACAAACACAGGTCTTGAAGTTTCATACGAGCCAACATATGGTGAAGTAATGGTTGATCAACTTCTTGATGCAGCTCGTATCTTCAAGCAAACACTTAAAGTTATGCTTAAGACAGAACTTACAGAAGCAACTCTTGAGAACATGCAGTTCTCATGGGGACAAATGGATAGCGTTTATGTTCCAAATTCTTCTCTTCAAGTTGTTAACAAAGCAACAATCGTTAATAACGATACTGCTTACAATAGCAATAATGATACACCAGCAGCTTCACTTGCTATCGCAGCAGGTGCACTTGGTGATGCTCCAGTAGAGCGTGTTCTTATTGCAGTTGGACAAGCTCCAGCTCAAATTGGAACATCAGTTTCTTTTGATGATCCTTCACAAAATGGTTCAGTTGGTGCAGTAACTTCAGTTGCTCACACAAAGGAACGCGTTTATGTTGCACGTCGTGTTGTTTCAATTGATACAACAATGCATGCGCTTAAGCGTGATGCAGCAACAGTGTTCCCAGTGAACTTCCGTTGCTTGCCTGATTCTGATCTAAACTATTCTGGTTCAGAATATGGTGTTGTTATTGACCGTGTTTACGGCGCATACTAATACTAAAAAGCAGTAAAAAAACTTAATATAGATTTCAGGCCCCCACCGAAAGGCGGGGGTTCTGAATTTGTTTATACCTATAAACTTGGTATAATTTAAATAATAACAAAGGAGCTATAAATTGGCAACAACCGTATATGATATTGTAGATATTGAATTGAGTGATGGAACAAGCATCACCTTAAAACCGCTGCCTATCAAGCAGCTAAGAAAATTCATGGACATTATTAACGCCATGCAAGGAACAGACAGTGAAGATCCAGATGCTGCAATGGAAGTATTTATTAAAGCAGCCATGACATGCCTAGAAACAATTAGACCAGATTTGTCGCAAGATAAAGATAAGTTTGAAGATGTTATTGAAGTACCTACAATGATGAAAATTCTTGAAGTTGTTGGAGGTCTAAAGCTAACAGACCCAAACCTTCTGGGAGCAGCTCTAGTTGGGACGAACTAGATCTACGCTCCTTAGAGTCTGAAGTTTTCTTACTCGGTCATTGGAAAAATTTTGACGAGTTAGAATCAAATCTTTCCCTTGAGGAACTGACAGCAGTGTTAGATGCTTCAAGAAAGAAAGAATATGATGACAAAAAGTTTGCAGCATCAATTCAAGGTGTAGATCTTGAAGAAATTGTGAAAGAAGCAGAAGATGTTTCTTCTTTAAATTCACCATATGTTGCATCAAAAGAAGGCTTTGGTCCAGGTGAAGGCTTAGGCTTTATGACACAAGAATAAATGGGGGTGCAAATTAATTGGCTAATATAGAGCTAAATATAGTTGCACTTGGAGATTTTACCGCTGTCAATGCACAAATAAAAGCATTGCAAGCACAAGTTGCATCCCTTAATGCAGGACTTGGCTCTGGTGTATTATCTCCACAACTTACTGCTGGATTAAAAACAGCAACAAATGATTTTAGCAATGCTTTAGTTGCAAGTAATGCTTTTACAAAACAACAAGTACAGCTAACTTCTGAAACAGTAAAGTTTGGTCAAGCACTTGAAAATGGAAAACTAAGTCTTGGACAATATTTTCAAATTATTACAGGTAAATCTGGAGCAGCTACAACATCTGTTAAACAACTTGCATTAGAGCAAACAAAACTTCAAAATTCTGTCATTATGGCAGATCCAAATAAACAAGGTTTTTATTCTGTATTTACACCTACAACAATTAATGCTGCTGCAAATGCTACAAAAATTGCTGCAAATGAAGCAAATATTTATGCAATGGCTGTTGAAAAAGGTTCACAGTCTTTAATTAATTTTGGTAAAAATACACAATGGGCGGGACGTCAATTAACAGTTGGTCTCTCTATGCCAATGATACTATTTGGTTCTCAAGCAGTAAAAGCATTTGAGCAAACAAATACAGCTTTAACGCAACTTCAAAAAGTATATGGAGAGGGATTAATACCTCCAAGTCAAGCTTCAATTGAACAAATTTCTAAACAAGTTTTAGATCTAGGTAAAAACTTAGCACAAACCACTGGTATATCTCAAGAGTTTACTGTACAAGTAGCATCATCATTCGCTGCTATGGGTAAAATGGGTTCACAGCTTACTCAAGCAACAGAGCAAACAGTAAGACTTGCAAAGCTTGGAAATCTTGATCAACAAACTGCAACTAGTGCTGTTATTGCTCTTCAAAATATTTATAAGTTAAATACAAATCAACTAAGTGATGCTGTTAACTATTTTGCTTCTATTCAGAAACAAACATCTCTTTCAATGAATGATTTAGTTTCTGCAGAATCAAGAGTTGGTCCAATTATTGATCAATTGGGTGGAAGCTACAAAGATACATCTGTCATGATTCTTGCAATGAAAGAAGCTGGTGTTCCAGCAGCACAATCTGCAAACGCACTTAAATCAGCTTTTGCTTCTATTATTGCTCCAACAAAAGCAGCTACAACTGAATTTGCACAATTTGGAATTAATTTAAATGCAATTAAATCTGCAGGTGGTCCAGTTCAAATGATTGAACAACTTCAAGCTGGATTAAAAAATCTTACTCCACTTGTAAGAGAACAATTAATTGAAAAGCTTTTTGGTAAATATCAATTTTCAAGAATTTCTGCATTGTTAGAAAACTTTAATAAAGTTGGTAGCCAAACAGCAAATGCTATTAAAGTTGCAGGAGCAACATCTTCTCAATTGCAGGACCTTGCAAATCAAGAAATGAAACAGGCAACATCGTCTCCATCTGCTCAATGGCAAATTGCATTGAATACATTTAAAGCTGACTTATATCCAGTTGGACAAATGATTATGAAAATTGGTACAGATGTTCTTAAATTTGCTAATGGTGTTGCAAAAGCATTTGGTGGGTTGCCAGGACCAGTAAAACTAGTACTCGGAGTACTATTAGGATTTGTAGCAATATCTGGACCAATTATCATGTTAACTGGTTTGCTTGCAAACTTTGCAGGTAATATTTTAAAGGGAGTTTTTAATCTTAAACAATTAGTAACAGGTGGAAAAACTTTAGGTCAATTATTAACACCAGAATTAATAGCAGCACAAAATGCATCAGATTTATTTAGCAAAGGTGTTTTAGGTGATGCAGATGCAATTAAACTTCTTAATGAACAGATTATTATACTTACAAATAATTTAGGAAATCTTGTTGACAGAATGGGTCAAGGAGCAGGACTACCAGGATTAACATCTAATCTTAAGACAGATATCGGAGCAGTATTAACTACAGAATCTACAATTGCAAGACAGATGACAATTCCAGGATTTGCAGATGGCGGGATTATAAATGGTCCAGGAACATCAACATCAGATAACATTATTGCAAGAGTATCGCCAGGTGAAGCAGTAATATCCGCAGATAGAGTTCAAAAATATCATCCAATAGTTCAAGCAATAATGAATAATAATTTGCCAGGATATGCAACTGGTAAATCTGCCATATCTGGAATGTTTAAAAATAAAGATATAGCACATATATCTGGAAAAATTGTTATGCCTGATGGAACAGTTTATGAACCAGGCGCAACGGGGTCAGTACAATATAGTCAATTGTCTCCAGAACATCAAGCACAAGTTTCAAGCCAATTTAATTTTACTCCAGAAATGGCATCAAATGATCCTAAGTTAAAAAATTCTGCAGTATCAGGATTTAGTAGACAATTTAATCAAGCCACTGCTGGAGGTAATCTTTCTATACAAAATGCAATGGAATACCTTGGAGGTACACCTACAGAACTTCAAGCAGGCAAAGGACCAGTAAAGCATGATCCATTAACTGCATATAGCACAATAATGGCAGACCTTGGAGTTGCAGCAAAAGATCGTGTTGCAGTTGCAGCACAAATTGATCAAGAATTAATGACAAAATTACAACAAGCAGCTGCAAATGGAAAAACTCATATTGCAGATATTGTTTCTAAAGAATCTCAAATTTCTACAGAAATATTGGGTTCATCTGTTGAAAATGTTGCATCAAAGAGTGGATATAGCACTTCATCTATATATGCTCCAATTGAAGCAAGAGGAACATATACGCCACCTGGAGCAAATAATCCTACACGTTTCCGACGTTTTGGAAAAACAACTTCAACTGCAGGCGGTGCGGCATTAGCAGCCAAAGCAAGAAGAGGAACAGAATTTAGCGGTACTGCATTATCATTTCAATCAGAAGTTGAACAAGGATATAACATAGCTTTATCTGACATTACTGCACAAGAAAAAGCATCGGGAACTAAAATAGGTGAAACACTTGCGTCATCTGCAAAAGCAGCAATTCAAGCTGCATCACCTTCAAAAGTTGGAGAGCAGTTAGCTATTGATTTTGGCGATGGAATTAATATGGGTTCACAAAAAGTTATTCCACAAGTTGAAGCAATTGGAACTAATGTTGGAACAACTTTAACAGAATCTACAGCAAAAGCAGTTACAGCAAATTCTGGTGAAGTTGTAGCAGCAGCAGATGCAGTAGCTGAAAAGGCATCTACATCAATGCTTGCAAAAGCAAAAGGAATATTAGGCGGAACTGCTGGAAAAACTGGAGGAATTGGATTAGCTATGATGCTACCAATGCTTACTGGCATGCTGCCAAAAATTGTTGGCGGAGCGGATGTATCTGGTGCAACATCAGCATTAAGTACAGGTGCAAGTGCAGGATTAATGGCATCATTTATAGGGCCATTAGAAAAAATTGCACCAGAAATTGGAATAACCGTAGCAGCACTTGGTTTATTTAAATTAAGTCTTGATGATGCAACAGCAAAACAAAGACAAGCAACAAACACACTGATTTCTTCATTTTCAGTAAGTTCACAGGCAGCACAAAGATTTGGACTAAGTTTTCAACCATTATCTAATTATGATTTTTCAAAAACAACAGGCGGGATGAAAGATCATGCAGATTCAATTGCTGCAAATAAAGCTGCTGTAGATGCTTTAACAATAGCATATCAACAAGCTGCAGATCAACAAACAAAAGATTACATTGGTAATGTAGGAAAAGCAGATCCAAAAACGTTGCTTACAATGATAAATCAAAAATATTCTACTGATATATCCAACGGAATGACCAGTAATCAAGCTATGCAAGATGTTACATCTATTATGCAAGCAGCAAAACAATCGGCTTTGGCCATTTCAAGAGTTCAAGAAAATCTAACAAAGCCTTCAAATACTAAAGAAGCTTTTTCAAATGTAGTTAAAAATTCATTAATTGACACCTCAACTGGAAAAGAAAAACCAGCAATTAAACAAACTTTAAATGCATTTCAAGCAAGAAGAGACCCTCTTGCTGTACAGCAAGCATTGAATAATATTAGTCCAACTACTGTGACGGCACTTCAAACTGCAGTTATGCAATTAATTTCTGGTCCCGCTAAAAACCTTGGCGATGCTTTTAATTCCTTAAAAGGAACAACTGAAAGCACATTGCTTGATAATAAATCTGTATTTAATGCTCTTAGCAAACAAATAACAAGTACCGTTCCAGAATTATCAAAATATACAGAAAAATTAAATAAAGGTGCTGGAAGCACACAAGCATTAGCAGAAGCAGCTCAAATATATCAAGTTGCAATTAAAGGAAATTTAACAAGTTTTGATGCACTTACTGCTGCAATGTCAAAGGGTCCAAAAGCACTTGATGACTTTTTTAAAGGACTAGATTGGTCAAAATTAGTTGGACAAAAAGTTGATAAAAATGGCAAAGTAATTAACACAGGATCAACAGATACAACCCCATTTACTGGAACTCCAGCGGAAAAGGCACTAGAAAAAGTATTACAAGGCAACCTTAAAGCACAGAATGCTCAACTTAAAATTGCAAGAGATGAATTAACTGTACAAAATAAAATTTCTCAAGAAGCAAAACAACAACTACAATATCAGCAACAAATAACTGGATTGCAGAATGATATGAAAACTGCTATGATTACAGGTAACTATTTACAAGCAGCTGGATTAAAGCAACAAATATCTGGTGCAGCAGTAGATTTTAATGCTACAAGCGTTCAAACAAAAATGCAAAATCAAGTAGATAGCTTGCAATCAAATGCTGATCAAATTAATCAAGCATTATCTGATTTGAAAGATGCAATTGCTAATGGAACAACTACTATTGATAAAACAATTTTTGCAGCCAAAAGCTTGCCAATTATGAGAGCACAGCAAATAGTTGGTGGGGTTTCAGGTGGAGCAGCAGTTAATACTATTATTAATATAAATGGTCCAGTTGATCAGAAAGCTATCAATGCTGTTTCTGCAGCTGTAACAACAGCAGTTAAATCAACCACCAAAGTAAAGACAATGGCTTCAAAGGTTGTACATAGTAAGAATACAAAAAAGTAGGGAGTAAATTATGACATATGCAATTGCACAAGGAGTACAAGTATCACTAGATGGTACTACTTGGTATGCATTAACAGATCATAATCGTCAACCTATTGATATAACATATACTTTAATAGAACAAACAGATAGAATGGCAAATGGAACATTACGTAAATACGTAATTGCTAGAAAATTTGTTCATAAAATTGAATGGAGAGAGTTGCCTTCTATTGATTCGTATTTGGTTGATTATAAAAATCCATTACCAACATCTTCTCCATATGGACCGTTTGGCGCAGCGTGGATTAAAGCATTTTATGAAGGAAATTATAATTCTCCAGTTTATGTAAGATTTATATTTGCTCAAACAGAACCAGTACAAAATGACGTGCCTAATTCTTCAAATTATACTGATTCAACACAATCACCACTTGGAACAAATCCAATAACTGGAAATTCATACAATGTATATCAAGCTTTTATGACAACATTTACGTATAATATTGAAAAAAGAAGCCTTGGAAATGCAATAACTAGCGGAACTGGATACGATTTAATTAACCTTACAATAGAGTTTACGGAGGTTTAATGCTTACCGCAAATAATATTACAACCGAAGTTTTTCAAAATTCTAGTTCTGTTGAAATGGTACCTGTTGTTTCTGCAGAATGGAATCAAAATCTTTTTAATAGACCATATATTACAGTGGCAGGCCTGGGAAATCAAGAAACTTTTTCAGCACCATCAATTACCGTTACTGATGTTACTGGACAATCAAATGCAATGCCAGGAATTACCACAAAAAGTTTTCAATTTTCTGGAACAAATACATCTTTAAGTTATACAGTTAATACAATAACAAATGCGCCAGCGTATAAAATTATTACTTATATGAAAACAAATTCAGATTTACCAATTCAAGTAAATGCTTATGCAAAAGGATCAACAACTCAATATGGCTCAACAACTGTTGATATCAATGCCTTTGGATATGTTAAAGTTGTAACATATATTGGTTCTTCTGGATTAAACGATGGAATAAGTTCTTTTACCTATACAATTAATCTTAATACATACAACTCAAACAACCTTGGAACTGGCGTTTTAAGAACATACGGGTCTTTAGCATCACAATATTCTTCATATCAAGATTATTTAAATCATGAATCAACATATTCACAAGAAATAAATTCAACAACAGATTTAGCAGCAACAATTTATTATACTCAACCTCAAGCGTATGCTACAACATATTTTGATTATCAACATGGTTCTTTATGGCCAACAGATAGCGCATTTTCATATTTTAGACCTGGAGAATCTTATGTGCCAAGTGGCAATAAAAATTTTTCTTTTCCAAATAATTTTAGACAAGTTAAAACACAATTAATTAATGGAGTGGGAACAGTTTATCCACCAGTAACTCCAATTATACAAAACCCAGGATATGCACTAGCAACGCCACCAACTCCTTTATATAAAAATGTTTTAGCAAGTGATATGGCACCTTATAAATATTTTGTTTCAGAGTCAGCAACCAGCGGCTACTTGCCTAGTATATCTGCAATATATGAGCCAAATGGAAATGCAAATAAATTAGTAATAAAATTTAATACAATTGTTTCAATACCAACCGTAAACATATCTTTAGATAATTCTGTTATTTGGTCTGGTCAAGTATCCAACACCGTAGCACCAAGCGGAGTTCTTATTTTATATTATGACGGCACATTTTGGTCTACAAATAAATGGGCGGTAATGCCAATATTTAATTCTAACGGATATATTTCTAATTATAAAACATTTAGTAAGATTACCATTACTCAAACATCATATAATCTTAATGCAGCATTTTCAAGCTATTCTAGCCCTAAAGTTGCAGAAGATGCATCAAGAATGCACCTTATTGAAATTTCTCCAAGAATAGAAATTGATCTTTCTTCATATGTCATGGAATTAGATATTAATAAACAACTTGATTCAAAAAATAATTACATTCCTATATCATCTATTAATCCAAATGATGCTTCAGTAACTCTTTCAGCTATTCCTTTGACTTATAATAATGGTCCAATTCCTATTTTTTCAAGTCAAAGCAATCTTCCAGCCAATATTCTTTATAATATGATGAGAAAAAATATTAAATTTTATTTTGGTTTTAATTTGTTAGAGTATTACACAGATAAGGCATATATAACAAATCCAGACCACCCGCAATCTGGATCTTACATACCTGGAGGAATCTACTATTCTAACTCATGGGATGAAACTGATATTCAAACAGTTAAGGTTTCTTGTTACGATATAGTTAATTATTTACAAATGGTTCCAGTCCCAGACTATGTAGCAAGCAATAAAAGTATTTTTGATATTATCTGTAATATACTAGACATGGCTGGGTTTACAGATTATGATATTGATTCTTTATATAAAGCTTGTAACGATCAATCTTCCCCAGTAGACATGTATTACTATTATTGTAATTCACAATCTTCAACAGTATATGATGCATTATCTGAATTATTTTTGTCACATCAGATTGGTGCGTATATTGATGAATACGGAATTATGAAATTTTTAAGTCTTACAGATATATTAAAAAATCAAACTTCATTAACAACATTTAACGACAATTCTATTATTCAGGGCGGATATTCAATAACTAATAAAGCAAAACCTGGATCAATTACAGTAAGCTATCAAGAGCCTAAAATACTTCAATCTTTAGCATTACAAAATGCTACGGATCCAGTTGTACAGAAATCCCCTTCTTTCATATATACAACATCAAATGACGTAGTATGGAGTCAAAAAAATGTTGATTCAAATGGTTTTAATTATCTTTCAACATCTATGAATCAAAATGATAATTTCTTTAAAATGAATAATAACGATTTGTTAGACATTTTTCATACATATAATTTAAATAATAATGGTTATGCAGTTATTGAAGATGAGATTGTTTCATTTTTGTATAAAGAATATAAAATTGAACAAGCATCTAACTCATCAAATTATCAATATGTTTATCCTAAAAGCGATATAGAACTTTCTTCTTATATTAATTCTTTTGTTAAAAATAATAAAATAGGATTAATATTAAATGACGGAAGCCAAAAACAAAAATCTTTAGATATAAAAATTACACCAACTGGAAAAATTTCTAACATTCAAAGAGGAATGTTTGGAACTGTGCCCTCAGATCACTTAGTGATTGGTCCAATAAATTCTGGACTTTCTAGCAGTAATAAAAATTTGTCTGAACTAACCATTAATGATAGTTACGCAATAACCAACAATACTTCAACATCAACTGTTCAGCAAGACTATCTTGCAAGCCCAGACAATCCACAAATTAATAAAGTCCAAGTGGTTCCTCAAAACAATTCTAAAACTCTTATTTACGGTTCTAACGCAACAAACCCTGGGTACAGGACTTATTCTGCAAAATTTGATTTAAATGGAATTGAAATGTGCTCGGCGGGAGTTTTCTTTAATTTAAATAATTCGTCTGAGGCAAATGGTGCTTATTTTGTTGAATTGGTACAGGTAAACACATATACGCAACAATATTTGGGTTCTACATTTTCAACCGTATATGCAAATCCGCCAAAATTTAAATATTATATTGTTTTTTATAAAGTTGAAAATAGTTCTCCAAATGTTTTGGCTTATTCAGAAGTAACTGGAGCTGTAAATTTTATTCGTCAAAATTTTGAAAAAGTTCTTTACGTGAATGCTGGTAAAGGAACTCCAAATTATTCTTACGCCATTGCAAGTGATCAAGCTTTTAATCTTAAAGTTGTAACTAAATATTCAGATGGAAATGACGGAGAAATTCAAGGTCAGCTTCTTGAAGTATTTTTAAATAACGTAGAAATAACAGGATGGCAAATTCCAACTTCTGTTGCAGATCTTTCCAAAATACCAGACTACATATATTCTTGGAACATAAATGGTACGGATTATGTTTGGGGATCAACTGGAAAAAATACAATAAATGGTTTAAGGCAAAAAGTTAATTTTATACAATCACAATCTGAACAATTGTTCACAGGAACAAAATTTGGTTTCTTTACTTCTCTAGCACCAGTTTTTCCAAACGGCATAGATTTTCCAACACCACTTACCAATAATGTGTCTGCAAATTTAAGAGAAATTTATGCAAATGAAAAAGCATTAATTGAAAGAAGCGTAAATTATTATTATCAAGATAGAGAATTTTTAAATGGACTTGTTCAAAATCAAAATTTATTTTCAAAATATAAAAGTTATATGATTCAAACAAATCCAGACGTGGTTGGAATAAACTATTACGATGTACAATATCAAACTCCAGCAGCCACCAGTGTAAATGTTATGCCAATTGAATACTTAATGTTTTATTTTCCAGGCACTCAACCAATTGATCAACAATATTATCAGAGTAAACTGGTTAATGAATATTCTCTTGCTTATTCAACTCCAATCAACACAGGGTTTAGAGCAAAAATGGCAATTGTAAATAACTGTGGTCACATGGTTTATTTAAATAAACAAGCAGATTCAACAGTTCAAACAAATGTTGTTTTAAATCTTTGGACACATGAAGTTATTGCCCCATCTGATCCACAAATTATTCAAAGAGTTCTTGATCCAGCAAACATTTCAGAAGTTATTCAAATAGATAGCCCATGGATTCAGTCTAAAGAATCTGCAAATAAACTAATTGATGTTATTAAAATTGGTAACGATGGTTTTTCAAAAGACACATCAGTTCAAATTTTTGGTAACCCAATGATACAGGTTGGAGATATTGTGACCCTAAACTATAGTTTGGCGGGTATTAATTCTGAAAAATACCTAGTCCACGAAGTTTCTCATGTGTTCCAAAATGGATTAAAAACCACCTTAACCCTGAATTCTTTAACATCGCAGGTAGCATATTAAAATGTTCAAAAACTGGTATAATGTTTATATAATCAAAGAGGAGACAAAATGTCGTATGTAAAAATTTCAGATCCAAACATCATAGATATTGCTGCTTGGCAACAAGTAATCAATGTTGTCAACGAACATAGCGATAGTATTACTGCTATTACAAACAATTTTAATGGAATTGGTTCTTCCTCAACAGATTGGACAACGTCTACTTGGTCACATGTTTGGGACCCTGGCTCACAAGCAATAGTCTATGGCAAAATAATAGCTGATACTTCAACACTTACTTTAGAAAGCGGAGTATACTGGGGAACAGGAAGTTTTTCAGATGAAAATATTTCTTCAGTTTTTCAATTTAGTTCTATTCCAATAGTAACCGCAACTTTATACAGCGGTCACCCATCTTCTGGAAATGTAAGCGCAACAAACAAACAGGTTCTTGTTTCTATTTATGACATCACAACGGATGGATTTAAATGGAGAATATCAAGTGCAACAAGCACTGCTCCTACAGGTAAACTTTATATAATGTGGACAGCAATAGGTCCAAGATAAAATAGGGGGCGGTTGTGGTAAACGAACCACCAAAATATAGATCGTCTAGATCAGTAGCAAAGAATCAAACGATTCCTATTGATGTTAATGACCCACGACTTAAACCAGGAAAAATTGGAATGGTTAAAGCACGTAGTGGTGCTGAAATTGAAATTGTTAATCTTGCAAACGTCAACTCAAATTCTGCAAATTTTAGAGTTTTAAATGGCAACATAAGTGGCGGTGGCCTAGCACCAGATTTAAATCTTCCACCAATTAATGATATGCCACCATCAGTATATCCAGGCGGTAGTGGTCCACAAGCAATTGTTCCAACAGATCCCGTTAATGTTACAGCAACATGGTCGGGTGACACGTTAAATATAAGTTTTACATGGGATCCAACACTTGCAATTAATTATACAATGTCTCAATTTGTTGTTTCTTTAACAGACACGCTGGGAGATACAAAAACATACGGCGGTTTTCCTATAGCAGCTGGAGTTACTTCACAAACAATAGCAATCACTCCATCTATTAATGAAACAATGTTTAATATTTTTACTCCAAATTTAACAGCAATATCAGTAAAGGTAACAGATCCATTAAATAATTCAAGTAGTTTTGTAGCAGCAGCATCTATACCAGCATATACATTAAGTATTTCAACGCCAACAATATCTGTAACAGCCACAAGCAGTGGTTACTCTGTAGTTTATACAACACCAAATTCATCTTCATTTTCTGGAATTGATATTTGGGAAATTGAATCGTCTTCGCTTACTGCACCAACAATTACCTATGAAGCAGATGGTGTTACTCCTTCAAATTATAACAGGGTTTATTTTAATTCTTTAAATCCAGCAATTATTAAAACAATAGATTATAATAAAAGATGGGTAATTGCAAGATTTACATCTAATGGTCAAGTTTATACTTCATTTTCTACTGCAGTAAGTGTTACTCCAAACAATCCAGTTGCTGTAAACAGCATAGCAAATAATGTTCCAATACAGCCAGGCGGGTCAATTTATTCTGGAAGCATAGATGGATCAGGAAACCTAACTTCTCAAGGATATATTTTAAATAATAATGGAATAACATTTTATAATGGCACCACTAATACAACAACAATTAATGGTTCAACAGGACTATTACAAACAATTTCAGCAGACATTGGCGGTTGGAACGTTGATCAATATACAATTAATAAAACAGGAATATCTGGAAAAGGAAATATAGTTCTTGATTCTCAAAACGGATATGTTTATGTTTCAGATGCAAATACACCAAATTATACTGCAGGAATAAATAGTGCATCAGCATCAAACGCCATAGTGTTTTGGGCAGGACAAGGATTGTCTGGGTCTCAGCCAAACCCAGCAAGTAGTTCAAATGCATTTAGAGTTTCATTAGGTGGAACCCTTTACGCAACTGGTGCACAGATAACTGGTAATATTACAGCAACGTCTGGCGGTACTTCTGGAAACGTTATTAAGCTTGACTCAACAAATGACTATATATCAATGTCAACTTCTGGATCAGCATATTCATCATACATTGTTCCTAGAAATAACAATATTTATATTACAGCGCCAAGCAATATTAGTGCTCCATGGACAAATGGAGTACCTGGTCAAATAGATTCAAATGGTCCAACAAATGGTTCTTATTTTTCTGCAGGTTCAAATTTTGTTGATTATTGGAATGCAAGCAATAAAACTGGTGCGGGGTTGTTTACTGGTCCGTGGAATTATTTTGCTGGTGGATCAAGTAATCCATTTATATCTGCAACAACAACAGGAATACAGTTATCTGCAGCTCCAGAAATTGGAATATTATTAGATAATGGAAATACAAATAATTTGTCTCCTGCAGTTGCACAAGGACAAAAATCTTTGCTTATTTACACAGCAAAAAATAGTGGTGCACCATATTCTCCAACTACACAATACGGAGCATGGGCAGCTTTTACAAATAATTTAATTAATTTGGCTGCAAGCAATTATACTTTTATGGCTTTGGCAGGAAATAATTATTCTGGGTCTAATTTTTCATCAAACTCTATATACATACAGGCTTCCAACGGAAGAACTTACACATCAATTTCATTAAATAGCAACCCTACAAATATTGGTAGCGGAATTGATTCAGCATATGCTGGGCCATCAAGAATAATTTTATCCGCAACAGCGGGTGTACAAATTAGCGGATTGCCTCTTCAAAAAGATCAAACATCACTTGGAACATACTTAACTGATTATAATGGTAATAATCCTACATGGGGTATGGGTACTTTAAGTAGACAAAGAATGATTGTTGAAGACCCATACGATGGAATAAGCAGGGTTGGAATGGCAGTATATTATCAAGACTCAAATGGTCCATACAATACACTTCCAACAGTTAATCCATTTAATAACGGCTATTATGGAGACCTATGGGTGGTATTTTAATTGGCACAAGGATTTTATTTAAAAACCTCAAGCGGTTGGAAAACTGTAAAAAAATTTTTTGTTAAAACTTCAAGTGGTTGGAAGCCAATTAAATATGGCTATGTAAAAACTGCATTGTATGGCTGGAAACAATTTTTTTCTACAAATACCACATATCCAGTAAATACTGTATCACCATCAATTTCAGCAGCAAGTTATGCCACAACTACTATTTCGGGAGAACAGGCCCTGTTAGGTACAACATTAACAGGCAATAAAGGAACTTGGACATCAACAAATGGATCAATTAGTTATTCATATTTGTGGTTTGCAGATGGTGTAACAACGGGAAATACAACCACAACATTTAATACATCAAATTATGATGGACAATTTATAACTTTTCAAGTAACAGCTACAAACTTAGTTGGTTCAACTATAGCAACAAGCAGTCAACTTGAAGTTACTAAAAATGCCCCTGTATACATTGACTATTCTTTAAGTACAACATCGCCTAAAGTTGGAGATCTTTTATCAATAACATCCCATTGGACAACAACAGCAAATACTATTCCAGATTATTATACTGCAACATTTTCATCAGGATCTGGAGTTGTTACATATGATTCGCGTCAAACATCTTCTTGGTTTCAATATTATGTTTCTAACACAGATATAGGATCTCCAATTTCAGCTTACGTTACCGCATATAATACTGGTTCACCAGACGGCTCATCTACCCCAACATTATTTACAAATAGTGTTTCTTATGCAGTACCAGCAAATATATCTCAACCTTATTTTTCATATTTATCTGGAACGCCAAACAGAATAGGTTCAACATACAGATTAAATTTTGGAACATGGTTAAATAATCCAAGTTCATATGGTTTTCAAATTTATAAAAATGATCAAGCAGGAACAAATATCTATCCGCCAAGCGGTTATGCAAATTCAACAAATACATATTACGATATAACTTTTAATCAATCAACAAACCCATATACTGTAGGTGCATTTGTTTATGCAACAAATAATGGCGGTAATTCAAACGTTGTGGGATCTTCAAATACAATAGGACCTATATTGCCAAATGGTACAGCACCCACAACAGTAACAGTTTCTGGAGATAACGCCCTAGCAATTGGCGGAACATTTACCTGGTCAGCAGATGGAACACCAACACCAACTTATCGGTTTGTAATTGGCTATAATGCAACTAATGGATCTGGTCCTTTTAGCACAAAATACGATTCAACAGGTGGTGCCACATTAACAACGTCTAATGGCGTTACTACAACAAGTTGGAGACCTTATTACGATGGCGGGTGGGCGGGAGCTGGATATTATAGATGTACAGTTTTTGCTATAAACGCATTTGGTGGACCAGTATATGGTTCAAACACAACATATATGAATTAGGAGAAAAATGAATATTGAATTAACAAATGAAGAAAAGATTAATCAAATAAACAATCATATTGCTTTTTGGCAAAAAAGATTAGGTGAAAGCTTGGACGTTCAAATATTTTTAACAGGTTTAAATAGGCAAGACAAAGTTGATCAAAATCAAGAAAATATTAAAAATCAAAAAGCAAAAATAAAAGCTTTGCAAGAAGAACTAGACAAAATAAATCAGTAATGCTATACTAAGGAAGGAGGAAAAATGTCCGTAGAATTATCACCACAAGAAAAAATTGCAATTGCAGAACAACATATGAAAAATATTATGTTCAGTCAATATAATGCAAATTTGTCTTTGATTGAAACAAATGCTGAATCAACACCAAATCAATCAAACATTGAGCAAATTAATGCACAACTTGAAAATCTTAATTTACAAGTTGCAGCTATACAAAAAGAAATAGATGCACAAAAAGCATTAATTCAAGTAACAGATCCAGCATCTAATTAATAGAATAGGTAAATAATGGAAAAAGCAGAATTAATAATTACTGCCCTACAACAACGTATTGGTGAACTTGTTTCAAACTATGAAACACAAATTGCTGTATTAAGAGCAGAATTAACACATGCAGCACAAGAAAAAGAAGATAAGCAGAAAGCAATAGATGAATATTCTAACAGCCTTTCAGAAAAAACAAACCAAGCTTAAAAATAACTATAACCCCATTGTCCCCAGCGGATTAATTGCTCACACAGAGTCGGGTTATTTTTATATTAAAAGCGGAAAAAAGTTTAAATTTATTTCTGATAAAGCCATGAAGTCATGGTGTTTACCGATAGTTGAAACTGTTGATCAAAAATTAAATAAACTTATCATCGCTGGCACATTAGGGTTTAGGGACGGGACTTTGATAAAAGACTTTTCAGATGGTAAAATATATTTAGTAAGTGATTCAAAACGTCGTCATATAACAGACCCAGATGTTTTAGAATGGCTTAATGGTGAAATTATAGAAGTTGGACAAAAAGAAATTTTTGTTCATGACGAAGGAGAACAACTATAACATGTATATTCCTATCAAAACTTGGACAAAAAGAGATAGGAAAATTAGTAAAGAAGGATATGTTTTAGTAAAAGTTCCAGAACATCCAAAAAATTTTAAAGGCTGGTATTATGAACACCGCCTGATAATTGAAAAACAATTAAATAGAATAATTAATGATTGGGAAACTATCCATCATATTAATGAAGATAAATTAGATAATAGACTAATTAATCTTTTTTTATGTTCAAGAATAGAACATAATAAAGCACACGTTGCTTGACAAAAATCAACATAGTACGCTACAATTAACTAAGCTTAGACAAAGGATTATATGAGTAATGATTTAAAATGGATGCTATCATCTGATCAGCAATTCCCATATCAAGATGATAAAGCCATTGAACTTTGGTTCAAGGTTATGAAATGGTTTAAACCAGATGTTGTTGATTATCTTGGAGACACAGATGATCAAGCATGCTATAGCAAATATACAGAAGGAAGATCTGCAGAGTTTTTAAGACTTCATAAGGACGACAGTAAAGATTTAATCTTGCCTATGATGAGACATGAAGCAAAAGGTGCAAGAGATTTTTATGCAAAGACTCGTGAGATGCTTCCAGATGCTCAACTATTTTCAGCTTTGGGAAACCACGATATTAGAATTTTTAATTATGTAGATGCAAAGCTTCCAGATTATATTAATGATGTAACACCAGAAGCTTTATGGTCATTAGACTCACTTGGCTATGATTATATTTATTATAATGAATTGCCTAGACAGCGCTTTGGAGACATTCATGTTCATCATGGACTTTCAATTGCTGATTCGGGGGCGGTAAGAAAAGATGTTCTTGACCTACAAGTATCTTTAATTAGAGGACATTCACATAGAATCGCATCGCACTTTGCAACATATGAGTTGCCAATTGCAACAGGTGGCAGAACTCTTCGTGGATATGAAATTGGTCATATGTGTGATGAAAAATCTTCAGGAATGAAGTACACACAAAATCATGACTGGCAAAAAGGTTTCGCAATTGCACATATTGAAAATGGGGAACACCCTCATGTGCAAATTGTGGAAATTTCTCGTGACTACACATGTTATGTAGACGGGAAACTATTCTCTATATAAATAGGGGAAAAAAATAGATGAAAAATTATAAAGAAAAGGGTTTCAATTCCCGCCTAATTAAGGCATCATCTATCTATATCTTAAAAGGAGAAATAAATGAACGCAAAGACAAAGGCTCTATTTGAGCATTATGTTATCTCAACAATTGTTGCAGGAGTAGCAATTTGGCAGGGTGGAAATCACCACCTTAAGCAAGTTGCATGGGCAGCAGTAGTTGGTGTATTTGGTCCAGTTCTTAAGAGTGCTTACGAGCATCTTCAGGCAGCATCAGCAAAGTCAACAACACCAGCAGCAAAGTAAGCTATAGATAAAACTTAATAATGCTTAATTGTAAAAAGTGCACAGGACGAGTATTCGTTGATAGAGTTTATTCCCAAAACCTACGGGTTGAATTGTTTTGTGGACTTTGTGGGAAAAGATGGATGATAAGAAGAGACAACAGGTTTGGTTCATGGTTAGCAAAAATAGAGGAAACTCTGCAACACGGCTACGGTATTTCTATCTAAACCAAAAGTTGCACAAAGTTTTGCGAAGATCAAGGGCTGAGGACCTTTTAGTTGCTTGGGATTATCAATTAGGTAAGCGTGTTGCTTACAGTTTAACAGACGTTAACAAAAATAAGCAGCACGCTTACTCCATTTCCGAAGTTGTAAAAATAATTGGAAAACATGAAGATACAATTAAATGGCATTTATATAGAGGAGACTTAAAGTTTCCACAAAGAGTATATTCTCTTAATGGTAAAAAAACTCCAGGAAAATATTTTTGGAGTCAAGATGATATTAGGAAAATGCATGATTTTTTTAAAACAGTTCATAGAGGTAGGCCTAGAATTGACGGTAGTATTACACCTGGTGATATGCCATCAAGAGCTGAAGTAGAAGCTATGATGAAACAAGAAAATATTTTATATGTTAAAAATAATGACGGGGAATTTGTCCCAGTTTGGAAGGCACCAGAATGGTAGATAATAAAATAAATAAAGATGCTAAACATGTGTTAGATCAATCATTAAAGGTTTTAGAATATTCTATGGATCTGGCTTTACAAAAGGACGACCTAGATGCTATGATAGCGATATCTGACCGTTTGATGATGTTGTATCAACATCTTTCAGATAAAAATCCAAAAAAGTTTAAGCCAGGATTTGCATTAGTTGAAAAGGAAGATAAAGATGAGCGACCAGACGAGCATTAGAGTTGACTTACAATTTACACGCAACTTGGGTAATTATGAAAATATTAAAATTGGTATTGCGGTTGAAGATTTTAAACGACAAGGCGAAAGTACTGGCGAAGCTACAGACAGAGTTTATGAGTTTGTAGAAACAAAATTAATTGAAAAAGTTAATGAGATTGAATTGGAACTAAAAGGTAAGAAATGACAAAAGATGAAGCAAAGTTGGCTTACGGCTTAGTTTCACTTTATTGTGTTTTATATAAGGAAGCTTATAAAAAACCAGCGGTTGTAAATAAATACCGTGAAAAGTGGGCTATGCAAGATGTTATAGACAGTGTTGGATATGACAGAGCAAAAGTTTTGCTTGAGTATTATTTTAAAGTTTCTAAAACTGGCCATTCACTATCTTGGTTTTTCTATAACTTTGAAAAATTAGATTTAACTCTTCAACAAGTAGAAGAAGATAAAACACGTAGAGAATTAATTAGATCAAAAACCAAATCTATGGTTGAAGAAAGGGACAATGAACACTGAGTCCGCAGTCATAACATCGGTATGTAGCAATAAAGATATTTCTACTGTTCTTGCCGAAAATATTGATGAAGTGTTTACTTCTCACAGAGACGTGTGGGAAGGATTAAAGTCTTATTATTTAAAATTTAAATCAGTTCCTGATATTTCTGTTTTGACAGAAAAATTTAAAGATTTTGAACCAGTAAAAGTAAAAGGCGAAACAGCCTATTATCTTGATCAATTAAAAAATGAATATCTTGCAAGCAGATTAAGAAATTTGTTGCTAACATCTGGAGCAAGTTTAAAAACTGAAGCATCTGCAAGAGTCATTGCACAAATGCAGCACGAATTAAACGGGCTTGGCAGACTTACTACAAACGTTAGAGACGTAGATCTTACAGACTATAAAGAAGCAGCAAAGTATTTTGAAGCAGTTCGTACAAGATCTGATGCAATGGGCGGTAGCCCAGGAATTATGACTGGTTTTAAAGCTATTGATTATGCATACCCTACTGGAATGGCTCCAGGACACCTTATAGTTATGATTGGTTGGCCAGGTAAGGGTAAGACTTGGTTCTCCTCTTATTTGGCTTGCAAAGCTTGGGAACAAGGCTTTAAACCGATGATTATATCTCTTGAAATGACTCCAGAAAATATGCGTGATCGTATTTATACAATGCTTGGCTCAGGTTTATTTAAGTCTTCAGATTTTGCAAGAGGTAGCATTGATATGACACAGTTTGAAGACTGGGGTTCAAAAAAGTTCTTGGACAAAAACGGATTTATTCTTGTATCAAATGAAGGTGCGGGACAAGTAACGCCTACAACAGTACAGGCAAAAATTGATCAGCATAAACCAGATATGGTTATCTTAGACTATCATCAATTATTTGCTGATTCAAATAATTCAAAAGCTCCAACTGAAAGAAATATGAATATATCTCGTGAGTTTAAAATGCTTGCTATGAGAAACAATATTCCTGTTATTGATATTACTGCTGCAACTGCAGAAGAAACAGCAGACCATGATTCCCCGCCAATGCTTAATCAAGTTGCTTGGTCAAAAGCAATTGAGTACGATGCTGATATGGCTATTGCTATTCATAAGAATCCTGATTCTAACATAATGGAAATTGTAAGCCGTAAGAACCGCCACGGCACCGAATTTGGTTTATATTTAGATTGGGATTTAAACAGGGGTATTGTTAAAGAAGTTTACGATATACCAATAACTTAATTTATGTAATCATAATCTAACTTGATATAATTATCAGGAAAGATTGGTGATCATGTACCCACGAAAAATACATGACTTTTGGATTAATGGAATTATAAAAGATGATTCTATATTCCAAAGCTCAAGGGAGAATTATGAAAGACTTTTGGTCCAGCAAATGCGAGACAAAGGTTATGTTCCTGTCCTTGACATGCAACCACAATTTAATGTAAAATATAATGAAGAGAAAGATCACTACACTTTCAATCTTGTAATGTATGGAATTTACTTGGGTAAATCAAAAGCATTAAAGTACGAAGGGTTCTCTGGTCAGAGTTTAATACCTAAAGGATAAAAAATGTTAGATGCATATACTAAAGCGGATCTCCGCTCTATTTTGCAATCTTGCGGTATTGAAATAATTTCACAAACTGGAACAGACTTTCTTTGTTTATGTCCATTTCATCATAATACAGATTCTCCAGCTTTTGCAGTAAGTTATTCAAAAGGTCTGTATGTATGCTATAACCAAAGTTGTAATGCAGCAGGAACAGTTTTAGACCTTGTTAAAAAACTAACTCAAAGAAATGATTTTGAGGCAATGAGATTTATTTCTTCAAACAAATTGTCTGAGGCGGAACTTCTTGAGGAAGAACTTAAAGACCTATTAGATGATAAACCTGAATTTGTAGAATACAGTCAAGCAGAAATTGATACTTTACACAATAATCTTATGCAATATATGACTGACGGTAAACAGTATTTTATATCTCGTCAAATTAATGAAGAAGCCATGGAGCATTTTAAACTAGGATATTCTTATAAACAAGAAATGGTTACTGTTCCACTTTATTCTCCAGATGGAATACCAGTAGGAATTATAGGAAGATCAATTAAAGATAAGCGTTTTAAAAATAGCTTTAATTTGCCACGTAATAAAACTATGTTTAATATACATAAAGCAAAACGTGAGGGTGGAACAATTATAGTTGTAGAATCAAGTTTTGATGCTATACGCCTCTGGCAAGCTGGTTTTCCAAATGCTGTAGCCACTTTGGGTGGAAGTATTTCAGATAGCAATATTCACTTATTAAATAAATATTCATCTACAGTTATTCTTATGACAGACAACGATAAAGCGGGTAGAATTTTAGGAAGCACAATTGCTGGTAAATTAAGAAATAAAAATATATTATGGGCTAAATATGATAACAACATAATCTATCCTCATTCTGCTAAAGATGTTGGGGATATGACAGATAATGAAATAAAACAATGTATAAAAAATGCAATACCGCATTTTGAATATGCAAATATGCACTAGACAAGAATCAGTTTATCGTGCTATAATAAACACACAGGACAATATAGAGTCCACTACACTAGGAGATATATATGGGAATCGTAAGAGGTTTAAACGCATTAAATCAACAAATGGAAAAGACAGATTTTTCCACAGACGGCCAAAAAGGTACATGGCTAAAAATTAACGATGGTCAATCAGTAAAAATTCGTTTTATGCAAGAGATTGATCCAAATTCAGAAAATTATAATGAAAAAGCAGGTACTGCTTTTATTGCAGTAGAACATACAAATCCAGAACACTATCAACGTAAAGCACTTTGTTCAATTGAAGACCAAGGACGTTGCTTTGGTTGTGAAATGCATCGCCGTGATCCAAAAGCTAGATGGGGCGGTAAGAAGCGTTTTTATGCAAATGTAATTGTAGATGATGGAGTTAAAGATCCATATGTTGCAATTCTTTCACAGGGTCTTGGTCCAAAAGCTATTACTGAATCAGTAATTGCTTGGGCGGGAGAAACAGGCAGTATCACAAATACTAATTGGAAAGTAAAGCGTACAGGTAGTGGAGCTACAGATACAAGTTATTCTGCAATTCCTCTTCCAACTGCTGAAATTGCACCAATTGATTTTGATAAGTATGAAATGTTTGATCTTGAAAAGACAGCAGTTCGTGATGTTCCTTATGCAGAACAAGAAGCATTTTATTTTGGAACAACTTCTGAAACTTCAACTGAAAAAGAACTCTCTGCATCTTCAGCAGTAGAGTGGTAATAATTTAGCTAATAGGAACGATAAATAATATGTCTGACTTTGTGCATTTACATGTCCACAGCCATTACTCCCTTATGGACGGACTAAATACTCCACACGAATTGTTGGAGGCTGCCAAAGCTCAAGGTCAGACATCTTTATCTATCACAGATCATGGAACATTGTCATCTCACAGAGATATGCAAATTGCTGCTAAAGAGTTAGGTATAAAGCCTATCCTTGGTTTAGAGGCGTATATTTCAGCAACAGATCGCTTTGACAAAAGAGCGGTTGCTAAAAGAGATGACAATACTTCTTTATATAACCATATTATTCTTCTTGCAAAAAATGACATTGGACTAAAAAATCTTCAAAAGCTTTCACAAATTGCTTGGACTGAAGGATATTATCACAAACCACGTATTGATATGGAATGCCTTTTTGAATTTAGCGAAGGTATAATTGTAGTATCTGGATGCATGAATGGTTTGATATCAAAAGCTATTGAGCGTGGTGAAAATGATAAAGCCATAGAATATGTTAAAGCGTTTAAAGAACAATTTAAAGATGACTTTTACATTGAAGTGCAGGCACACAATCCAGAAAACTTAAATACAGCTCTGCTTGAATTAGCAGACAAGTTTGGGGTAAAGCCAGTTGCTACAGGAGACTGTCATTTTGCAAAGAAAGAAGAGAGGGATTTGGAAGAACTCCTTCTCATCCTCTCAACAAAACCATCCGAAAACAAAGAAGCAGACTATGCAAGCAGTCGTAAATTCAATAATATTATTGATCGCTTTGATTATATATATCCCAACCGCCCTATCAGTTTCGCTGACATTAACGTTTATATTCAATCCTATGATGAAATTCGCATGGACTTTGAAAAAGCGGGCATCAAAAGAAAAGATATATACGAATCATCAGTAGAAATTTCAAACAAAGTTAAAGAATATGATTTTCATGAGAACCTTGATTTGTTGCCAGTACCAAAAAGAAACGCATTAAAAACATTAGAAGAAATGTGTGATCAGTCTCTAGTAGATATGGGGTTAGATAATGAGACTTATAGAAACAGGCTTGAAGAAGAACTTAAAGTCATCAAAGACAAAAATTTTGCTAGTTATTTTCTCGTTGTTAGTGATATGGTTAATTGGGCGAAACAGAATGAAATACTTGTTGGACCAGGACGTGGATCAGCAGCAGGATCGTTAGTATGCTATTTGTTAGGAATTACAGAAGTAGATCCAATTAAATTTGATTTGTTATTCTTTAGATTTATTAATCCAGAACGTAATGATTTTCCAGATATTGATACAGATTTTATGGATCGTCGTCGTGGAGAAGTTAAAGATTATCTTAAGAAAAAATTTAAGCATGTTGCATCCATTTCAACTTATACTTATTTTAAAGATAAAGGCGTTATTCGTGACGTAGCTAGAGCATTTTTAATACCTTTGGGAGAAGTCAACAAAGCACTTAAAGGTGTTGAAACATTTGAAGAATATGAAACTTCTTCAACTACAGAAGAATTTAGAAAAAAGTATCCAGAAGTAATTAAATATGCTTCAATGTTGCGTGGTAAAATTCGTGGAAACGGAATGCATGCTGCTGGCGTTGTAGTGGCTAAAGATGATATTAGCAAATATGTTCCCATTGAAACACGTAAAGACCCAAACGAATCAGTATCTGGAAGAATTCCAGTTGTTGCTTATGACATGGATCAAACAGCAGATTTAGGTTTAATTAAACTTGACGTATTAGGATTAAAAACGCTTTCAGTTATTGATGATACAATAAAAACAATAAAACATCTTAAAAAAGAAATTATTGATCTTAAATCAATTCAACTTGATGATTCAAAAGTTTTTGAAATGCTTTCAAGTGGTTTTACAAAAGGCGTATTTCAAGCAGAAGCAACACCATATACAAATTTGTTGATGAAGATGGGAATTAGCACGTTTGAAGACCTTGCTGCATCAAATGCTTTGGTTCGCCCAGGAGCTATGAATACAGTTGGAGGTTCTTATATAAGACGTAAAAAGGGTGAAGAGATGACTTTATATGCTCACCCAATTATGCAAGAATTTACAAAACGTACTTATGGAGTTATTATTTATCAAGAACAAGTTATGCAAGCTTGTGTATATTTAGGAGGGATGTCTTGGGCAGATGCGGATAAAGTTAGAAAAATTATTGGAAAGAAAAAAGATGCGAGTGAATTTGATCAATACAGAGACCAATTTGTTACGGGCGCTTCTAAGCATATCACAAAAGAAGATGCCGAAAAGCTATGGCATGATTTTGAAGCTCACGCTGGGTATTCTTTTAATCGCTCTCACGCTATTGCGTACTCTATGCTTAGTTATTATACTGCTTGGCTTAAACATTATTACCCTCTTGAGTTTATGTTTGCCATTCTCAAGAATGAAAAAGATAAAGACGCTAGAACGGACTATCTATTGGAAGCTAAAAGGTTGGGCATTAAAGTCTTGCTCCCTCATATTAGCGAGTCTGAACTTGATTTTAGTATCCAAGGGAACTCAATAAGATTTGGCTTGTCTAATATTAAATATATTTCAGATAATATTGGTAGCAAAATTACAGCGCTTCGTCCTTTTAAATCTTATAAAGACTTTTTAGAAAAAGCAGGCGCTAAAGGTAGCGGTATTAATTCAAGAGCAATTGATTCTTTAAATCAAATAGGTGCTGCAGCATTTCCAGATAATAAAAGAGTTGGAACTGAAAATGAAAAGCTTTATGAATATTTGGGTATTCCAAAATTTGATACAGGTAAATTATCTCCTGCAATTAAATCACAAATTAATCCATTAGAGGAGTTTTTAGAAGAAGGATGTTTTGTGCTTTTAGCCATGGTTAAATCAATTAAAAAAGGACCTACTTGGTCCCGTGTTGAATTGGTTGATGACACAGGATCAGTTGGTATTTTTCATGATGTTAACACTAAAATTGAAGCGGGAATGATGTATTTCTTTTTAGTCGGAGACAATCGCATTCATAAATATGTTACAATTGATGATGTAGTTAATAAAATTGATGACCCGTTTGTACATTGGCTATATAAAGATAAATTAAAGATTGATCAAGGCAAGATGCTTGTTCTTGATTTTACACACTATAAAACAAAAGCAAATAAAATGATGGCACATATTATTTTGTCTGATGCAGACAAAAATTTAGAGCGAGTAATTGCTTTTCCTAAACTTTACACAAAAGCTCTTGGCAAAATGAAACCAGGAACTATTTGTGATCCCGCCATTTCAAAAATGGATGACGGAACGTTATTTGTAAAGGAGGTAATCTAATGACAGACAATAATGTAAATCTTGGCATAGAACAAATTTGTGCAGCAATTATTAATAAGTATGGCAAAATTAATATTCCATTAAATGAAATTCTTCAAGATTTTTCAAGCAAAAGCATTTCAGTCAATCAAGACTTGGAGACACAAGATTTGATTTTTGAGTTAGTTGAAAAACTAACAGAGGAAGAATAAATAGTGTATAATATAAGTATATGGCTCAGTCCTACATACTTAAAGGTACGGAAAACGAGTTCCTGCTAGTAGTTAGAGCAGAGGATGAAAAAACAATCTATAAGATAATAGATTTGTTAGACACCAGTCGTAACGAACAAATTAAAGAATTAGTAATTGAATTAGAGAAGAGTATGCATGATAACGGAAGAGATTCTGGCAAAGCTGGATCCAAAAACAAGAGCAAGAGTACAACTAGCAACAAAAGTAGAAGTAGAAAAACAAAAAACTCCTAGTATTGGTCTTAACATGGCATTAAAAGGTGGCCTTGGTTTTGGTCGTCAAGTTTTAATTTGGGGAAATAAATCTGCAGGTAAATCTTCTTTTTGTTTGCAAATGATTGCAGAAGCTCAAAAAAATGAAAAAACTTGTGCATGGATTGATGCTGAAGCATCTTATGATCCAGCATGGGCATCTAAGTTAGGCGTAGATTCTGAAAAATTAATATATTCTCCAGCCAAAACTGTTAATGATATGGTTGATGTTGCACAACAACTTATGGAGGCAGGCGTTGATGTAATTGTTGTTGATTCTATTTCAGCATTACTTCCAGCAATTTATTTTGAAAAAGATAGTACAGATTTAAAAAAATTAGAAGATACTAAACAAATTGGCGCAGAAGCAAAGGATATGACACATGCAGTTAAAATGCTTAACTACGCAAATAAAAATACGTTATTGGTTCTTATCTCTCAACAAAGAAATCAATTTGGATCTATGCATGCCAGTCACATTCCAACAGGGGGAATGGCGGTTAAATTTTTCTCTTCCACGGTCATTAAACTTTGGTCCTCAGAAGCAGAGGCAAATGCTATCAAAGCTGGTATACAGGTGGGTGACAAGATCATTGAACAAAGAGTTGGAAGGCCAGTTAACTGGATCATTGATTATAACAAGCTTGGACCCCCTAACCTTTCGGGTCAATACGACTTCTACTATCAAGGCGAAACATTGGGAGTTGACTCTGTCGGTGAAGTCTTAGATACTGCAGAAATGATGGGTATTGTACAAAAAGGCGGGGCTTGGTATACAGTTAATGAAGAAAGATTTCAAGGTCGTGCTAAAGCAATTGAATATCTTCGTAATAATGCAAAAGTAGTAGAAAAAATACAGGAAGAAATTTATGACAAATCTTGATGATTTTTTAAATAAAAAACCTCATGTTGAAGAACACTTTGATCCAGTTGATGGAAGTTTTCAATGTCAAAATAAAGAATGCTCTTTAATAACATATGAAGCTTTTATTGATAAGCCATCAAATAAAATTAAATGGACTTGTGCAAACGGTCATGATTCAAGTGTGGCATTTTGATGTCAGAACGTGGAGAAATAAAGCGTGACGGTGCTAAAGGTCAAAAAAATAGTGGTCGGGGAGATTATCAAAAAGGTGATGCTCTCTGGAACAATTTCGTGGTTGATTACAAAGAGTATGAAAAGTCAATATCTATCAGTAAGGCTATGTGGGCTAAAATTTGCACAGATACCTTTAAAGTATCTCGTGACAGATATCCAGTCCTTAAACTTATACTTGGAGGAATTGGACAAAAAACTAGGCTTGCCGTTATAGAGTGGGCACTGCTAGAACAACTAATAGAATGCTGGGAGAAAGACAATGGGTAAACACAGAGGATCACATCCATTTAATGATACACAAATCAAAGATGGAAATATTGTTAAAATAAGAAAAGATGGAACAATTAAAGCAATTCTTGGCCCATATGAGGTTAAGCATAAGAAACAGTTAAAGAAAAAAAATGATCGCTGAAGAAGAACTTGATGAATTTCAAATTTGGTTCAATAACGGAGTTAACCGTGGTTGGATTTCTGATATGACTTGTGCAACACATGATGGTATTGAGCCTATTTCTCAAGAAGAGATAGATGAATGGGAAGCTGGCGGTGACCCTTGTCAATTTGTAGTTAGGATACTGGAATGAATCATTTAAAAGCAGATAATGGAAACTATTTTAAGCACATGCTGCAAGCATGGAGAGCAATTTTTCTTATGATAATTGCTATTTTTTCTTGCATTATACACTCTATATTTCCTTTTATGTTTCAAAAAACTACTAAAAAAATATTAAATAATATAATTAATAATGCAAGCAAAAGACATGGTGTAATTAAATGACAGATAAACCAGTAATTGAATTAATTAGCGAACTTACAGAGTTTAATGATATGAAAACATATATGAATGATGCTGACCTTGATTATGCACTTGATCTTATCATTAAGCTTATTGCTAAACCTGATGTTCCTTCATCTAAAGCTCCCGATCTTATTATTAAGATGCAAGCACTTGCAGCAAAATTTGCAATGATGTCACGTTATTACACCACTTTTGAAAAGGGCGGGGAGAATAGCAAAAAGAAGAACGTATATTACACAGCAGAAGAAGCAATTAACAGACTAGTAGATGCTCTTAAGTATTCTGCAAGATATGGAGCATAATGAATATATTTAAAAGATTTTTCCATAAACATGAAACAGAAGACATTTCATGCCCTTTTACTGGCAAAACATATATAATGTGTAAAATTTGTGGAATTCGTGTAGGTGTTAAATAATTGGGTAGAGATTTAATTGCTAATTTAAAATTTCAAAAAATGGCAAATCCAAACGGTTTTGACCCAATTAAATTTGCAGAGATGTATGAGGAATCTGTATTAAGTGGAAAGAGGCCAAATGAATTTACTCAGAAAAAAACTTTTGCTCCTAGTAGTGTCGGGTACGGTAACGGTAATTGTCCTAGATATTGGTTCATTGCTTTTAATGGTGCTGAGTTTGAAAATAACACCGATGCTATGGGCATCGCTAATATGGATAACGGTACGTATGTGCATGATCGGATCCAGAAAAATTTTGCTAAAACACCAGTATTCAAGGCAAATGAAGTTGAAATTACCCATGATGATCCGCCAATTAGAGGATTTGCAGACACTATTATTGAATGGGACGGAAAAGAAGTAATAGGTGAAGTAAAATCTGCTAAACAAGAAATTTTTGATATTAGACAAGCGGAAATGCAAGGTTTGCCATACCACAAAATTCAACTACTTCATTACATGAAAATCAAAAATGCAGAACAAGGTTTTTTCTTTTATGAAAATAAAAATGATAATAGTTTTTTGGTTATTCCAATTAACATGGATGAAAAAAATTCTAAATTAATTAATGATGTTTGGGATTGGATGAGAAAAGTTTATGCTGCTTACGAAGCAGGCACTTTGCCCGAAAGAACATTTACTAAATCACAATGGGCATGCAAAGGTTGTCCAGTAAAGAAAATTTGTTGGGAAGATAAAAAAGATTTAGGTGAAATTTACATAGAGCCTTTGGTGCTTGAAAAATGATATGTGCATACGATAATTGTAAAGGAATAAAAGAATTTGAGCCAAAAACTCATAATCAAAAATATTGTTCTGATGAATGTTGTCGTATTGCAACAAATGAAAAACTTAAGCAAGCATACTATGAAAAGAAAGCAAGACTTGCAGGTAAACAAAGAATTTGTAAAGCAAAAGGATGCAATGTCATATTAAGCAGATATAATAGCGGGAACATTTGTGATAAATGTGTGGGTGCGGAAAAAGAAAAAGAAAGAAAAGCTTTGATAGAAATGGTAAAACGTGTCTCTGGCTAAACTTGCTCGCCCTTCAGCGCATAAAGTCCTAGGCATAGATGCTAGTACAAACAGCTTGGCTTTTTGTTTAATGAATGAAAAAACTCCAATAAAATGGGGGGAAATTCAATTTGATGGATCAGATGTTTATGAAAGAATCCTTGATGCAAAACGCAAGATTAAGTCTTTTAAAAATGAATTAGATACAGATTTTGTTGTTATTGAAGCAGCCATTTCTGTAAAGTCAGTTGCCACGGGAATGAAAATGGCATACGTTTTTGGTGCTATAATGGGAGAGTTACTTAGTGATAATGTGGAGGTTGTTGAAGTTCATCCAATAACTTGGCAATCATATTTAGGCAATAAAAATTACACTAAGGCTGAAAAAGAGGCAATTAAACTTGAGTTCCCAGGAAAATCTGACAACTGGATTAAAGGAAAAATCAGAGAACGCAGAAAACAGCGTACTATTGATTTTGTTAGAACGCTGGGCATTAAAACTGAAAGTGATAACGTCGCTGATGCAGCGGGAATAGCGTGGTATGCAGTAAATGAAATTATATGATAGTAAAGATTGGTGCTACAAAAGATATGTAGTAGAAAAGAAAAAGATTGTTGATATGGCAATGGAAGCTAGATGTTCTCATATGACTATTCAAAGATCTTTGGAAAGATTTGGCTTAATTAAAAAACCTAGAAAATGGACTAAATAAGTGAAATGTTTGGTTACAGGTGGCGCTGGTTTTATTGGATCGCATATTGTTGATAAACTTCTAGATCTTGGTAACGATGTTATAGTTATAGATAACGAATCATCTTTGTCAAATGATAAATTTTACTGGAATCCAAAAGCAAAAAATTATATTGAAGATGTTTCTAATTATTCTGCCACTAAGCATTTATACAAAGATGTTGATTATGTTTTTCATCTTGCAGCAAAAGCAAGAATGCAACCAGCAATCAATGACCCTATAGAAACTGTAAAAACAAACACACTTGGAACTATAACATCTTTAGAGTGTGCAAAAGAAAACAATGTAAAAAAATTTATTTATTCATCAACTTCATCAGCATATGGGAATAATCCATTGCCACAAACAGAATCGTATCCAAATGATTGTTTAAATATATATTCGTCTTCAAAAACTGCAGGTGAAAATTTTTGTAAAATTTATTCAGAATTTAATGGATTAAAAACAATCATATTAAGATACTTTAATGTTTATGGAGATAGGCAACCATTAAAAGGAGATTATGCTCCAGTTGTGGGGTTATTTTTAAAACAATATAAAGAAGGAAAACCATTAACTATTGTTGGAGATGGAACGCAAAGAAGAGATTTTACAAATGTTTTTGATATAGTAGAGTCTAATATATTAGCAGCCACATTACAAGATTTAAATTTTGGATCAATTTACAATGTAGGTTGTGGCAAAAATTATTCAATTATTGAGATTGCTAAAATGATATCAAACAATATAAAATATATTGAAAAAAGGCCAGGGGAAGCAAAAAATATAATGGCTGATACAGAAAAAATTAATATGGATTTTGGCTGGAAACCAAAAGTTAATTTGGAAAAATGGATTATGGAGAATAAATAATGTTAAAACCAGTATACACAGATGCTGAAGCATTTAGTTGCAACGATTTATATTTACATTCTACAAGCGCCCCCTCTGGCTCTAAGATATGGGATGCTTGCCATGAAATTGCACAATTATTAATTGAAAAAAATATATCTTACGGAGACTCAGCTTTATCTCCAAATAGAATATTTGCTCAATCTGACAATGTTGAGCAACTAAAAGTAAGAATTGATGATAAGTTAAATCGTGTAAAAAACAATCAAGGATTTGCTGGAGATAATGATATTGATGATTTGATTGGTTATTTAATCTTACTTAAAATTGCTATTGACAAAAAGCAGTCTAAAGAGGTATAATTATTTAATGAATAAGATGCCAAGATATAAGGGTTCTAATTCTCAAGCTGATCAAGAATCTTTTGTGTTAAATATGCTTCAATGGAAAACAAACGGTTATTATCTTGAGGTCGGGGCATTTGATCCTTTTATCACTTCCAACACATTCTGTTTAGAAACAGAATTTAATTGGTCTGGAATTGCAATAGAAATAAAAGAAGAATGTGCTGTTAATTTTAAAACAAGAAATAATCCTTGCCTTTTAGCAGATGCAACTATAATTAATTATTCAAGCTTATTAAAAAAATATAACGCTCCAAAAAGAATTGATTATTTGCAAATAGATATTGATCCACCTTCAAATAATTTATTGGTTCTTCAATCAATGCCTTTAGAAGATTATAGATTTTCAATAATTACTTTTGAGCATGATTTGTATTTAGATGAAACAAATAGATTAATTAAAGATACAGCAAGAAATATTTTAGAAGATTACGGGTATCGTCTTGTAGTTGATAATGCTCAACACGAATGGAGATCTTTTGAAGACTGGTATGTTGATCCAAGCTTTATTTCTGAAGATTTGTGGAAACAAGTAGTTTCAAATGATATAGATACAAGAGATTTGTTTATAGGGAGAAATTAATGCCAATATATGAATATAGCTGTATTAATTGTGATACAACAGAAGAAATAACAAGAAAGTTTGATGATCCAGAAATTTTACCGCAATGTTCAATTTGTGGATATAAAATGGCAAGAGTTTATACACCAACAGGAATTCAATTTAAGGGATCAGGGTTTTATAAAACAGACAATGGATAAAGGAAAAAAAATGGAAACAATTAGGCCATGGGGGCTATATAAGGTTTTAGAAGAATCAAATTTTTACAAGGTTAAATATCTTTGCATAGAACCAAACAAAAAACTGTCTTATCAAAGTCATACAAAAAGAGCAGAACACTGGTTTATTGTTTCTGGTAATGCAGAAGTAACAGTTAATGATCGTAAATTTTTAGTTGGACCTGGTGATTCAGTTGATGTAGAAATTGGTGGAAAGCATAGAATAGAAGCTGGCGATGAAATTGTAGAATTTATTGAAGTACAAACAGGAACATATTTTGGAGAAGATGATATAACACGTTATGACAATCCCTATGACACAGAATGAATTAGAAGTAGCAGGTCAATTTGACCAAATGAATAAAGTGGTTGAAGAATTACTTAAGGGTAATACTCCCGCCCAAATAGCACGTAATTTAGAACTTACTCGTGTTCAAGTTGATACTCACATAAGCACTTGGAAAGAATTGGTTCAAGACAATACAGCTATTAAAGCAAGGGCTAAAGAAGCATTAGCTGGTGCTGATGAACATTACAGCATGTTAATTAAAGAAGCATGGCGTACAGTAGAACAAGCAGATGTACAAGATGCACTTAATGTAAAAGCACAGTCACTTAAACTTATTGCAGATATTGAAGCAAAACGTATTGATATGCTTAATAAAGCGGGAGTTCTTGAAAACGATTCTATGGCTGATCAAATTTTAGAATCAGAAAGAAAACAAGAAATCCTTATTGGAATACTTAGAGATGTTACTTCTTCATGTGATCATTGTAAATGGGAAGTTTCAAAAAGACTGTCTCAAGTTACTGGTCAAGTTGAAGCAGTGATAGTAAATGAATGATTTTAACGTATTTTTAGATGCTTTAAGTGGAGATGATTTTACAGAAAAACCAGCAAATCTTGAAGAATTTGTAACAAGTAAAGATTACTTGGGTTTGCCACCATTATCTAAATATCAATATGAAATGATTCGTGCATCAACACAAATTTATAAGCGTGATACACTTTACAATATTTATGGAGAAGAAGAAGGCGAAAAAATTTGGAAGCAAACTTGTTCTGAAGTTATTTTACAACTTGGGAAAGGTTCTGGTAAAGACTATACTTCTACAATTGCTTGTGCATATATGGTGCATTTGCTTCTTTGTCTTGAAGATCCCGCAAGATATTATGGCAAGCCACCAGGAGATGCCATTGATATTATTAATATTGCTATTAACGCTATTCAAGCTAACAGAGTTTTTTTTAAAGGATTTAATCAACGTATTGAAAAATCCCCATGGTTTCAAGGCAGATACATTGCTAAAGCAAACATGGTTGAGTTTGACAAAGGCATCACAGTTCACTCTGGTCACTCTGAACGTGAAGCATGGGAAGGTTATAACGTACTTGTAGTTATTCTTGACGAAATTTCAGGCTTTGAACTTGAATCAACTTCTGGACACGAACAAGCAAAAACTGCTGGATCAATATATAAAATGTATCGTGCATCTGTGAACTCTCGTTTTCCAGACTTTGGTAAAGTAATTTTACTTTCATTTCCACGTTTTAAGAATGATTATATTCAACAAAAATATAACGAGGCGGTGGCTGAAAAAGAAGTTGTTCTTAGACATCATAAATTTAAGGTAGATTCAGATTTGCCAGATGGTACAGAAGGAAATGAATTTGAAATGGAATGGGAAGAAGACCATATTGTTTCATATAAAGTTCCCAGAATGTATGCCTTAAAAAGACCCACATGGGAAATTAATCCAACAAGAACTATTGATGATTTTACTATTGACTTTTATACAGATCCAACTGATGCTCTTTCTCGTTTTGCATGTATGCCTCCAGATGCAACAGATGCTTTTTTTAAAAGCAGAATGGTAATTGAAAAGGCTTTTAGTAATCCTAAATTAAATGTAGATTCATATGGAAGATTTGATGATGATTTTAAACCCAATCCAGATCGCACATATTTTATGCACGTTGACTTGGCTCAAAAACATGACCATTGTGCAGTAGCATTAACACACGTTGAAGGCTGGGTAACAATGAAAATTGGTGAACAGTATAAAGAAGCTGCACCAAGGGTTATAGTTGATGCCGTTAGATATTGGACCCCAACAGCTTCAAAATCTGTTGATTTTACAGAAGTTAAAGATTATATTACAAGTATTAGAGAGCGTGGTTTTAATTTAAAACTAGTTACATTTGACCGTTGGAATTCACATGACATGATGCAACAACTTGGGGTACACGGAATTAAAACAGAAATTCTTTCTGTTGCTAAAAAACATTATGAGGATATGTCTCTTACTTTGACTGAAGAAAGATTGCACGGACCAAAAATTCAATTACTTATTGATGAATTGCTTCAACTTCGTATTGTCAAAGATAAAGTAGACCACCCTAGAAAGGGTTCTAAGGACCTTTCAGATGCTGTTTGCGGTGCAATATATAATGCTATAGTACTTACTCCACCAGAAAGAGATCAAGAGGTAGAAATCTATACTTATTCTGGGGTATTTGCTGATGAAATTGCACAACTTAAAGCAGAATCAGATGCAAGATTAAAGCATACTATTAAAATGCCAGAACGGCGGGAGATGCCACAAGATATTAGAGATTTTTTTGATGATGAAGATAGTGAATATAAAGATATAGTTGACAACTTTAAAATACTATAGTAGACTGACGCATATAACAACAAACAAAGGATAAAAAATGTTAGCAAATGGAACTATGAAAACCATTGAAGATGAAAATGATATTTATATTAGTTTAACAGCACTTTGTGAATATTTTGCACAATCTGCTGTTAATATGAAACAAGAAATTAAACATGCGGACCCAAGAGACAAAAGATACGCAGCTGGATTATATGATATGATGCATACAATTGCTGAAGAAACAGTTGAGCTTGGAAAATTTGAAGCACAACGTAGAATGATTGAAAGTCCAGAAGATCTTCTTAAAATGATTGACAAAAACCCATTTGGTATGAAAGAATAACCAATGATGGGATGTAGCTCAGCGACAGAGCAGGGAGCTGTTAACTCCAAGGTCGGAAGTTTGATCCTTCCCATCCCAGCCAATTATTAATCAACTAGTAGAAAGAGTATAATATGAATATGATGGCTGAGAAACTAGAAGAAAAAGAAATTAAAAAAGAATATGTTCTTAAAGTTGCAGATCGTTGTGATTCTTGCAATTCTCAAGCCTACGTTTTAGTAAAAGGTGTTTCTGGTGATCTTATGTTTTGCGGTCATCATTATGCAAAGCATGAAGCAGCATTAATTAAATTCTCATATGAAATTATTGATGAGAGAGAAAAATTAATACAAAATAAAGCAATAGGCTCTGCTAACTAAGTTTAAGAGGCAGTAGCTTAGTGGGTAAAAGCCCCGAACTCATAATTCGGTAATCGTCAGTTCAAATCTGACCTGCCTCACCAGTTCCCGTTCGTCCAACTGGCAGGACATCGCCCTTTGGAGGCGAGAATCGTGGTCCGAATCCATGACGGGAAGCAAGGCTATATACGGCACACTTTAGTGATGGATATAGTTACGTATACCAAGTAACCCGTGAGATGAGTTCTGCGGGAGACTCTTAAGGGCAGCCATTAGTGCTGGAATCCGTATATAGCCCCTGCGAATATTGCATAATGGTAGTGCGTAACCTTGCCAAGGTTAATGTGCGAGTTCAATTCTCGCTATTCGCTCCAATCATGTATAATTAATTTATCATGACTAATGCACACGATACAAACATGCAATTTCATATTTTGGCACATATTCCAGAGCATAATCCACGTGAAGATGACCCAAATTATAAATATTTCTTAGCAGCCAAAAGAAAAATAAAAAAAGCGGGACTTTGGAAATGTGCTATTAATGATGATTTATGCGGTGGAGAAGTAGAGTTACATCATACACATATAGAATTTTCACAAATTCCCAATGCTGATAAAGCTAAAGTTGAGGCATATTTTGGGCTTAATTTTAAAGATGAAGATGAATTTCAACAATGGTTGGAAAGTCCAGGAAACCTAGAAACATTATGTGTAAACCATCATAGAACACATTATGGTATTCATGCTTTACCACATGCCCTCTGGGAATCCCTCCGATTTAGAAAGGTCGGGACTTTACCAGCAGCCGAAGTTTTAACCAAAGATGATATAATTAAGAGAGATAAGATCAAAAAGGAGAATAAAAATGGCGGTAACACACCAAATAGTAACACTTAATGCAAGCACAGCAACACTTGTTACTATCCCAAAAGCACAAGAAGCAAATTATGAAACAAGGGTTTCAACATCATTTCAAAACTTAGACGGATCAATAGATATTTATATTGGTAACGCAAATGTTACAAGTTCTTCATATGGATATATACTTCATGCGGGAGCATCAATTAGTCTTGATTTGCTTCCAGGAGATGAAGTTTACGCAATTGCCCCCACAGGTACGCCAAGAATTGCAGTACTAGCATTGGAGGCATAATGTCCATTAGCTTTAATAATGCACCTGCAAAATTGCAAACAAAAACAACAATTTTTAAAGCATCTGATTTTTCATTTACATCAAATGCTTCAGTAACATCTGGTACTTATACTGCAATTGTTTCTAAAACATTTACTCCAACTTTAACAAATGCTGATATTTTTATTGAAGTTTTTGCATCTTATAATATTAATGGTGGCGGAGACGATAGTTGGTATTCAAATATTACTTGGAATGGTACTGAAATTGGACACCAATTGGTACAATTTAATGCATCAACTGGAAGTGCAGCAAGAAGTTCAGCATTATTTCCAGTAGCAGGAGTTTGGTACAACACAAACACTACACCATATACACTTGCAGTTAATGCAAAACGTGGAACATCCGATGACACACTTACTGTTTATGCAGACAATTCTTTTTATGTAAAAATTACTGAGGTAGCAAGGTAAAAAAATGCCATACAAAATAGTACAGCACGGAAATAAATTTTCAGTAGTAGCACAAAATACTGGACATGTTGCTGGTACACATGAATCAAAGAAAAAAGCTCAAGCACAAATGGATGCATTGTATGCAAATGAACCAGGTTTAAAAAAATGCATGACTTGTGGTTGTAATATGCCAGGTGTTGATCATATTTTTGTTAGTCATGATGTTAAGCCAGAAATAAAAAAATGTGTAACTTGCGGATGCGGTATGCTAGGTGTTGATCATGATGTAATTGACAGTGATGTTAAAAAAGAACGAGGAACGGTTGCTGGTGAATCATCGGCAAACTCTGGTCGCATAAGCGGTGGAGTTGGTTGGAAAATTGAATTTAATACTCCAGATTGTCAACACGGTTGGTCAGTAATTAAAGTTGGATCAGGGCAATCTATTGGGTGTTTTTTTAAAGAAGAAGATGCAAAAGCAGCATTGGAGGCATTAGCGGTGACAGAACCTATTGTAAAAGCAGAAGGCGGATATAAGCCAACTTCAGGAATGAAATCTGCAGCAGCAAAAGCAATTAAATGGAAAGAAGAAGGCAAAGCAAAAGGTGCTGGAACCAGCGTTGGTTGGACTCGTGCCCATCAAATTGTAAGCGGTGAATCATTGTCTCTTGATACTGTTAAGCGTATGTATTCTTTCTTTTCACGTCACGAAGTTGATAAACAAGGAAAAGAATGGGATAAGCCATCTCATGGTAAAGTTATGTGGTATGCATGGGGCGGGGACGCAGGATATTCTTGGTCAAGAACTATTGTTGAAAGAGAAAAAAAGATAGAAAAAGAAATATGGGCTGGAACATTTTCTCCAACATTTAATTCTGTAGTTGAAAAGAAAAAAGATAAATATGAAGAAGTTATTTCAGATAGAAAAGGCGAGCCAGCAGACAAAGAACTTTATGCTAGAGTAGTTGCAGCAGCCAAGCAAAAATTTGATGTTTACCCGTCAGCTTATGCAAATGGATGGGTAGTTCAAGAATATAAAAGACGTGGTGGCAAATACACAATTAAAAAAGATGAAGCACGTAAATGCATGACTTGTGGTTGCGATGATTTGGGAAATGATCATCATTATATTTCAGATACAGAAAAATGTATGTATTGCCTTAACAAGGGTCAAGGACCATGTTGGGACGGTTATTCATATACGGGTACAAAAGAACAAGATGGTAAAACAGTACCTAATTGCATACCCAACAAAGTAAAAAAAGATGATGCTTCTGGTCAAACTAATCAAAACAAACAAGAAGGAATTGGTTCGTTTAGTTTTTGGAATGGTGCTTTTGGACCAGTGCCAGGTCTTCAAAATGGTGATGCGGGATGGAAATCAACATACAATACTCCTCCACAAAAAGATGGAACTCCAACAGTAGGTTATGGTAATCATAGCGATCCAAAAGGTCGCAGCAATCAATAAATAGATTGGAAAAAATGAAAAACTATTTAAATAGTTGTATTTTATTTTTTAAAAAAATAAATTTAAAATTAAAAAGAAAAATTTTTAATATAAAACAAAAAAAATTTGAAAAAAAGGATTTTATTTATTAAAAAGGATTAATTAAATGAAAATTGATAAAATCTGGTCTACTGTTGTTACTGACATAGAGAGATTAGAAGTACATGAAATGTATCAAATTTGGAATTTAGAAAATAATTTTAAAAAACATAAAGTAAATTTTAATACTAAAGAATTTAATTCTTTGGGTTTTAGATGCGATGAGTTTAAAAAAAATCATGAAGGAAAGCACATTTTATTTACAGGTTGTTCTACAACAGCTGGAGTAGCTTTAGAACAAGAATTTTCTTGGGCCAAAATAGTTTTTAATAATATAAGTAAAGAAGAAAAATGTTCTGGTTATTTTAATTTAGCAATTTCAGGAACAAGCATATTTGATCAAATATTTAATTTATTTAAATATTTTAAAAAATATGGAAATCCCGATTATATATTTTTTTGTGTTCCAGACGCTGTTAGATTTTATTCTTTTTTTAAAAATGAAATTCATAATACAAAATATGATGATTCTGATTCTAATTTATTATTATTTTTAGGAAATCAATATTATTTAATGTTAGATTTTTATTGTAAAAGCAATAATATAAAAATGTATTCTTTTACATGGAATGCTTTTCATAATAAAAGAAGTTACAACGACATTCTTTCAAATAATTTTGATAGTTTTTATAAAATTAATGTTGAAGAACTAAACTCTTTTGTATTTGATTATATTCAAAATAATAAAAATATAAAAAATTTAGAAAAAGCTCAGGATAATTCTCATTTTGGAATAGCTTTCCATGTTTATTGGGCAAATTTTATTTATAACAAATACAAGGAATTAAATAATGCAACTAAATAAAAAATGGACATTTGTTTATAAAGATAATTTTTTGCCACTACAAAATTTTATATTTGAAGATAAAGATTTTTTTGATATTTCTTTTAACAATTTTAATGTTAATTTTAAAAAAGAAGAGTTTAACTCTTTTGGTTACAGATCTGACGAATTCATAAAAGAACATTTTCATGAACATATTTTATTTGTAGGATGCTCAATAACATATGGCGTAGGCTTAGAAAAAGAAAAAACTTGGCCAGACATATTATATAAAAAAATTAGCAAAGAAAAAAAATTATCTGGATACTTTAATTTATCAGTGCCTGGCTCTTCAATTTTTGATCAAGTTTTTAGAATTTTTAAATATTTTAAAGAATTTGGTCATCCAAAACATTTATTTCTTAATATTCCAGAAGCAATGCGGTTTTATTTAAATGAAGATAAAATTATATATAATGCAATTTACGATAATTCTGAATATAATTTGTTATCTCTTTTGGGATATCAATATTATTTAATGCTTGATTCTTATTGCAAAACAAATAAAATTAATTTATATTGTTTTAGCAATACAAATCAAGAAACAAAATTATCTTTTGATGAAATACTTTCTACAAATTTTGATACTTATTATGCAAATAATCAAGATAAAAAATGGCAATATATTTTTAATTATCATATAAATAACAAAGAAGATAAAAATTGGGATAAAGCAAAAGACGAAAAACACCCAGGAACGGGCTATCATTTGTATTGGGCAAATTTTATATATAAAAAATACAAAGAAAGAAATTATTTATGAATGTATTAGGAATTAATGAAACTTCTCATGATGCTGCAATGGCATTAATCAATGATGAAAAAATACTTTTTGCTGGACATGCTGAAAGGTACAGCAAAGTAAAAAACGACTGGTACAATAATTCAGAGCTTTTTCTTGATCTCTGGTCTTATGGGATACCAGATAGCGCTGCTTATTATGAAAAACCTAGGCTAAAACAATTGCGCCTTATTACAAAAGGTGGTAATGGGGATTGGAAACCCATTTGGAAGGGGTCAAAAGCAAAAAATTTCAAACATCACTATTCTCACGCTGCAGCAGGATATTATACAAGTCCATTTAATGATGCAACCATAGTAGTACTAGACTCAATTGGAGAATTTAATACTTCAACAATTTGGCGGGGTAATAAAGAAAATATTGAACTTGTATATAAACAAAATTACCCCATATCTTTTGGTTTATTTTATTCAGCTTTTACACAATTAATTGGACTTCTTCCAAACCAAGAAGAATATATTATGATGGGAATGGCAGCATATGGAAATTCTAATAAATATTTTAAAAAAATTAATGAATATTTTCCAAATATAAAAAAACAAAAATATAATTTTCATAAAGGTATAACAGATTGGGGTTGGGTTAACGAACAAGATAAATTTGATATAGCAGCAGCCGTACAAAAAGTTTATGAGCTAAGGCTTGTTGAATTTATGAGTATGGCTTTATCTAAAACAAATGTAAAAAATCTTGTTTTTATGGGTGGTTGCGCCCTTAATTGTTCTGCAAATACTTTGTTGTGGAATGTTTTTGACGATATTTGGATTATGCCAAATCCAGGGGATGCTGGATCAAGTTTAGGTGCAGCACTTGCATTGCGCGGTTCTCATATTAAATGGGAAGGACCATACTTAGGGTATGATCTTGGGAACGAATATCCTGTTGAAAAAATTATAGAATCATTAATAACTAAAAAAATTGCTCCAGTAGCAGCGGGACGTGCAGAATTTGGTCCAAGAGCTTTAGGCAATAGAAGCATATTAGCAGATCCCAGGGATCTATCAGTTAAAGATAAAGTAAATACAATTAAACAAAGAGAATTATTTAGACCATTTGCACCAGTTGTTATGGAGGAATACGCAGAAATGTTTTTTGAAATGCCCAATGGAAAACCCTCCCCTTATATGCAATATGCAGTTAAGTGTAAAACCCCATCATTAATTCCTGCGGTAGTACACAAAGACGGTACTTCAAGAGTTCAAACTGTCAATAAAAATCAAAACCCTGGCCTGTATAAAGTACTAGAAAAATGGAATCAAATTACAGGCATACCAATTCTTTTAAATACCAGTTTAAATATAAAAGGAAAGCCGTTATTAAATGATTGGCAAGATATTGATAATTGGAACAAAATGTATAATTCAAGGGTTATAGTATGAATTTAAAATTTTTTCCAGATTACTCTAAATATGACAAATATCAAAAAATATTGTATTCAGAGTCACAAAAAAACAATTTTATTGTTAATCCTTTAATTAATCCTTTTAATATTTCAAATGATACAGAAATTGTTCATTTTCATTGGATTCATGCAATTTGGAAGATTATAAATGTTGAACCAAAAGATTTTGTTAATCAAGGTTTTCCAGGCCTTTTTGATTATAAAAATAAAGGAATAAAAACAGTGTGGACTATTCATAATACTCTTCCTCATGAAACAAATGATTTTAAATCTGAAATTGCTTTAATGCAAAAATTTAGCGATGAAAGCGATGTAATTCACATTATGCTAAAAGAAGGATTAGAAGAGATTGAAAAATATATAAAAATTGATCATAATAAAGTATTTTTTCGTCAAAATGCAAGTTATAATAATGTTTTAAAAAACAATAATTTTGAAAAAAATAATAAAATAAAATTAGGTATTTCTGAAAATTCAACAGTAATTGGTTGCATTGGTCAAATTAGGCCTTATAAAAATATTGAAATGCTTTTAAATGCATATTTAAATTTAAGAGAAAAACATGAAAATATATATTTATTAGTAGCTGGTCTTAATAAAGATAAAGTTTCTGTTGAAAAAATAATAAAAGAATCTTATTTTGATAAAAATATAATTTTAATTGATCGTTTTATAGACGATAAAGAATTTAGTGAAATTTCTAATGCAATAGATATTGCTGCATACACATATAAAGACATATTAAATTCTGGCTCAGCTTATACTTCTTTTACTTTTGGCCACCATGTAATTTTGCCAAAATTAAACACTTTAAAATCTTTATCTAATTTAATTTTTGTATCGTTTTTTGAACCAGAATCTTTAAATAGCTTAATAAAAGTTTTAGATAATGCTATAAAATCAAAAAAATATTTAAATTTAAAAAAAGAATGTGTTGAGTGGAATTTAAAAAATAATAGTTCTTTTTTATCAAATGATTTTTTTAATGAAATAAGGATGCGTTTAAGTTGAACGAAGTATCAATTGTTCGTTTTTTTGGAAACGATATTCCAAATATTCATGGTTCGCTACAATCTTTTAAAAATTTACAATACATTTTGCAAAATGAAGAAAATTTTTCTTTTTGCAAAAAAATATTTATTATAAATCGTATTGTTGATAAAAATATTGAAAAAATGATGATTGATGAAATTAAACGTTATAATTTTGAATATTTTGTTATTCCTTTTAAATTTAATGATTTTATAAAAATTTTTAATGAAGAAAAAAAATATTTTTATGATGAAATTGAAAGTAATCCAAATAATACAGAAAAATTTTTAAAATCTATTAATTATTTGACAAACACCAACAATGCAAGAAATAAAGGAATAGATTTAGGATTTTTATATTCAAAAACTGTTTTAATTTTGGACGGTAGTTGTTTTTTAACAAAAGATTTATATTTTGATTTTATAAATAAAAACAAAAACATTAAAAAAGATGAGCAAGCAATTTTTATTTTTCCAATGTACAGGGCTTCTAATTATGAAGAAATAAACAAAAGTTTTAAACATATTTTTTGGTTTGAACCTCAAATAGGAATGAAAAATATTAAATTGAAATTTGATTTAAATAAAGTTTGGCCAGACGACAAAGTAGAACTTTTGCTTAGATATAAAATTCAGGGCTATTGGGATGAATGGAAAAATAATGATCAAAAATATAAAAAAAACAATTTATTAAAAATTTATTGCAAAGGGGTAATTAGGCTTCCTTCAAATACAAATTTTGATTTTAAAAATAACACTTTAGTTCCTGAAAAACATTTAATAAGACGAGCGGGACTTTTGAGTTTATTAAAGTATGCTTTGACAAAATATGAATAATGTTCTATAATATAAATGAACTGCCTTTGGGGGTTCAAAAATCTAACTAACTTGCTGAAAAGGAGCTAAGTAAAATGACACATCTAGTATATAAAGACCCATTCACACAAATTCAATCTATTTTGAATGACCCGTTTTTTCTAGGGTTTAATGATCAATTTGTAAGATGGGAACACAACAAGAAAACAACATCTACATTCCCGCCATATAACGTAAAAAAGGTTGACGAAGACAACTACGTTGTTGAGTTGGCTGTTGCGGGTTATGATCGTGATGAGCTTGATATTACTGTAGATAAAGATACATTAATTATCAAGAGCAACAAAGAAAATGATGAAAAATCAGATTTCTTGCACAAGGGAATTGCTGGACGTAATTTCACTCAAACATTCACTCTAGGAGAGTACATGCTGGTTAAATCTGCATCTCTTGATAATGGTTTACTGATTATTACAATTGAGCGGGAAATCCCAGAAGAACTCAAGCCTAGACAAATTAAGATCAAATAAGATATAATATACCTGAGCATGTATTAAAAAGGCTCAACATAATGTATAATAAGATATATGAACAAATTCGTTAAACATGCATCTTTTTATATTCAGAAATATCCAGCCAGAGTATCTGGCTATATTTCTGCAATTGTTTTAAATACTGCTATTTATTTTAAAGGTTTTCCAACTGGCCTTTTAATACCTACAGCAATGTTAATTATATTGCTAGGTGAGGGAAGTCAAAGAATGGAAGATAAAAAAACAGTAGGAGCATTATATGTTGAAAATGATCCTAATAAATCAGACGAACAAATATTAGTAGAAATGTTAAAAAAAGTACACGGCAATCAACATATTGACAAGGAGCATGGTAGTGGCTACGTCCCAGGATCTAATTAATGTATTAAAAGAATTACAATCAATGGCAATGAAAATTTATGCCCAATCACACGGATATCATTGGAATATTGAAGGGCGGGAATTTAAGCAAGACCACGCCTTCTTGTTAAAAATTTATAAAGACGTATTTGATTCAATAGATGCATACGCAGAAAACTTAAGAAAAATTAAAGCTAAGGCACCATTTGGATTGGAACAGTTGCAACAAAATAGTGCATTAAAAATTAATGATTCGTTTGATTTAACTGCTGAACAAATGTTTGCTGAATTAAGCAAAACAAACTTGCAAATTATTGATAAATTAAAAGATGGATTTGATATTGCAACAGAAGCCAGGGAACAGGGAATTGCAAACTTTTTGGCAGATCGTCAAAATAAACATTCATTTTGGCAATGGCAGTTGACAGCAACGCTTAAGCAATAGTATAATAAAAACACAAGATCCTCCTTTCTGTCTTGTGGTTTATATATCGCAAAAGGTACTAGAAATAGTACCTTTTGTATTTGGCCCCATCGTCCATTGGTTAGGATACCAGGCTTTCATCTTGGTGAATAGAGTTCAATTCTCTATGGGGCTACGCCTCTGTAGTTCAGTGGATAGAACAATGGACTTCTAAGCCATGTGTCGCAGGTTCAATTCCTGCCAGGGGTGCGTTTATTTTGGTTAAGTGTATAATAGGTTATGAGGAAGTGCAAATTGGAATACGATCCTTCAGACGAAGAACATATGGAATTAATGAAGTACCTTATCGCAGAAGGTGCTGCAATTCTTGAGGGAATTGATGAGGATGGGGAACCAATATACATGTTTGACATGGATGTTTTGGAAGAAGTTATGCCAGAACTACATGCAGTAATGCAACAGGATATGGATCAAGTTTTGGTTGATCTTTTCCAAAAAGGTTTAATTGATGTATCTTATGATGAAAATTTAAACGCAATGATGTCCATTTCTGAAGAAGGAAGAAAAGCCCTTTTAATGGCAGGATTTGATTTAAATAATGAAGAAGATATTTAATAATTATATAAGGTGGTGATTTAAATATGGATAACAACCAACAAGGTAAAGAAGGCGGAGTACAACAACCAGCAACAAAGCCAGTAGTGGCAGAAGCAGCGGGTCCAGAAGCTCCACTAGTTACAGATGCTAAGACGGATCTTGGCGTTAACAACGCTGGTACACTTAACGTCGCAAGCCCTTTCACGGGGCGTGATGTTTCAATGACCACTCCACAATATGCTGGAGGAAATATCACGACAACAGAGGCAGGGTCAAAGTAGATGGAACTTGTACAAAAAAGAGAATTTTCAGATGAAAAGCGTGAAGAACTTGCAGGCAAAGGTCATGCTATGCCAGATGGTTCTTTTCCTATTGAAAATATCACAGACTTGCATAATGCAATTCAATCTATAGGTCGCTCAAAAAATTATAATAAAACTAAATCTCATATAATTCAAAGAGCAAAAGACTTAGAAGCAACAAATATACTTCCAAAAGAATGGAAAGTTAAAAAGTTTATTGATGATGTTAAAGAAGCTTTTGAAAAAGCAATTGGAACATATTCTTCAGTAGACCAAGAGCGGGACGAAAGAACCGTAGAAAATTACGTCAGACAGACTGGAAATGTTAACACACCACCAGTAAATGTTGGCGATTATACGATAGGAGGAAATAATATGTCAAACAACACAACAGAACCAGATCCAAAAGGCGACATAGCAGTTCAGAAGGATCTTCCTTCAACAACACGTCCAGATGCCGTAACAACAATTGATCAAGCAACACGTCCTTATTCAGATGTTTCAGTTTCTGAAGCGCCTAATAACGATGCACTTGCAGATGTTTCAACAGGCGGAGCGGGAATCTATAAGGCAGGAATGACTTGCCCAGATTGTAAGCAAGCAGTTGAACACAAGTGTGCAGCAGATTCAGCAAAAGATGATGAGTCAAAAGTTGAAAAAGCTGATGTATGTGCAGATTGCGGAAAATCAAAAGCTGATTGCGGATGTACAAAAAAAGCTGCTTCAGAAGATGAAGTTACAGAAACAGTTGAAAAGGCTGCAGATGTAGAATCAAAAGAAGAAGATGCAAAAGAAACAGCAGCAGACGATAAAGCAGAAATGAAGAAGTCTGTATGGGGCGGAGCATTTGCACCAGTAACACCAAGGTTCTAAATTAAATATATACGTATATATTGACATAGGAGATCGGGAAACCGATCTTCTGTGTTTATAGGAAAGGTAATCATGAGAGTATTAGTTTTTGGCAGCAAAGATTGGCGGGATTATAATGATTTAATCCGTCAACTTACAATATTAATTGATGATAGAAAACACTTTTATCCAGAAGATAAAGAGTATATCTTTATTCACACTGGTTTAAAAGGTGCTGAAAACATGGTTACAGAGTATATAGGTAAAACAGAAAAATTTTTGCGTCAAAAAGGATATAAAATTAAAGAAGAATTAATTAGAGATAAATCATCTTTTTCTGATGTTACTTTGATTGAGTCTATACCAGATTTCGCCCTTGTTTTTGGGGAGTCTTCAAGAAACAAACAATGTGTTAAATTGCTTGAAGCTATGGGCGTACCCTATAGATATTTAAAGGAATAATTGTCAAAATAAGCTTGACATGTCTTATAAACAGCTGATACAATATAATATACCTACTAATTAAAGGAAAATAATGACTAATATCAAACCACTAGGTCAACTAGTTTTGATTAAAAAAATTGAAGAATCAGAAAAAACAACAGCATCAGGACTTGTTCTTACTGCAGCTTCTTTAGACAATGAATTATCTAAAGGAACAATAGTTGCAGTGGGTGACGGAACAAGAGATATCTATGGCAATATGCATCCAATACTTTTAGAAATTGGAGAAACAGTTTATTTTAATGATTCTCATCTCACAGAAATTACAGACGATAAAAATGAAAAATATCATTTTATTTCATCAAACAATATATATGGAAAGATAACAAATGCCTAAAATTACATTAAATTATGATCAAGCACATTCTTTTGTTGAAAAAAACAAATCACTTGGATTTTTTTGGGATGGTTGGACAATAGTAAAATGGTCACCAAGCAACAACGGGTATATGGATCCTAAAGGAATGTTTAAAAATAATAAATGGGGATATTCAAATCGTTATAATCTAAAATCAGACGGCACTTGGGATATTAACGATAAGTATGCCAACCTTATTTAATAAACTAGGTCTTGATGAACAAGATGTAAAATGGTATCACCTTGCTGCTTGTAAAAATATGCCAATTAATTGGTTTTATGATGACTACGAAGTTGACAAAGAATTAGCAAAACAAGTTGATCAAATTTGTATGCATTGTCCTGTAATTAAACAATGTCATGCAGAGGGCATTGAAAATAAAGAAAAGGGTGTAAGAGGCGGTGTTTATATGGATCTTGGTAGACCAGATAAACAACATAATTCACATAAAGAACCAGAGATATGGAAACAGTTAAAAAAGCTTCATGGAAAAAATTAAATATACAATAGAAATGGCTAAAAAAATACGGGAAATAAAAGTTCCTGTAAAAGGCTTAAAAATGGATATAAGGGCTAGACCTAATTATCTAGCACTTACTGTATATGAAGAAAATGTCATGGAGTATAACGAGTCTCAAAGAATGCAATTAATGGAATACTTGCTTTTAGTAAGACAATTAATTGTATCTTATGGAACTCCTTGTGAAATAGAGGGGATAAAATCTACCAATGTCTAATGAAGAAAAAACTATAGAGTATGTTTATATACCAGATGAAGGTGTATACGGAACTATTATTAATTATGGCGCCTGGACATCTTTAGTTGAGTATTACGATGACGGTATCAAATATACAATAGATATTCCAAACGACGAATATATTGTTATAGACGAAATAGGAATAGGTTATATAAATGAAACAGAAGAGGGTATTGGGTACCCAGAAGAGGAAGATGATTTATAATGCTATGTTTTTCTTGTAGTAAGCAAAAAAACGAGCTTCATCCATGCCAATCTAGTATACTTGAAGGTATAAACCTTTTTATGTGTCAGACATGCATAGATGAAAAGTACGAGCCTAGATGGGTAATCATTTTGGCTGGAAGACAAAAGGGTGCTGAATTTGTAAGAGATTACATAATTAAGCGTCGTTATTTTGGAAAGCCTATTTCTGCGGAGGAAATAATTGCTTAAAATTACAGACAATGTATCTGAGTTTCAAGCCGAAGATGAATGTGTAGTTTATTTTACAGCATCTTGGTGTAATCCATGCAAACAATTAAAGCCACATTATGGGCGGGTTTCAGTAATAGATTCAGATACCAATTACTATCTAGTAGACGTTGACAGTATTAATCAAAATGTGTTAAAATCATATAATGTCTTAAGTATTCCACAAATTTTTGTTATGGAAAAGGGTAAGATTACAAATACTATTTTAGCTAGAACAACAGAAACTATTTTGGAGGAATTGGGCAAATGACAACTATTGTTGCTACATGCAAAAATGGAAATGTAGTTATGGGTGCAGATGCTCAAGTAACAGATAACGCCCGTCCAAATAGGCATTCTAAAATGGAAAAAATTTCTAAAGTAAATGGTTGGTTAATTGCTGGAAGCGGAGATTCTACTCCATGCGATATTTTACAAAATATGTTTGTTCCACCAGTTCCAACAACTAAAGAAAGAGAAAATCTTTATAAGTTTATGATTGTAAAATTTGTTCCCGCTATGAGGGAATGTTTAGAAGAAAATGGATACAAGGTAGATCCAAATGATAAAGAAGCTGGATTTAGCATGTTGTTTGCTTTTGATGGCGAAGTTTTTGATATAGGTGACGATTTTAGCGTATTGCTGAATAGCGACGGCATATACGGAGTTGGTAATGGTGCTCAATTCGCTATTGGTGCGTTGTACGCTGGTGCTTCTGTAGAAAAAGCATTAGAAATTGCTTCTAGCAACGATATATACACATCTGGACCATTTCAGATAATAAAACAACAAAAACAATCAAATACTCGCAAGTAACCTTAAAATTTGCTGGGATACTTGACGACTATACATACAATAAGATACAATAGAGTATTCGTGTCAAAATGTCACGATAATCCTGATCAGGGATAAAATAAATAAACAACGTATACGAAAGGCAAGAATGAAAAAGAAAATATCACTAATCGTTGTGTCAGCACTTGGTCTTGGGCTACTTAGCCTAGCACCAGCTAATGCAACTTCAAACAGTGCTGTTGGTTCTGCAGGACCCGCTGCTGTTGCTGGTGTTCTTAATATTGGTACTGCTGCTAATACAACAGGATCTGCTGTTCTCGGTTCAACAACTGGAAGTTCAGTAGGACTAGTTAATGTCAGCGATATCTCTGGCGGTCTAACTGCTGGAACAACACAGACAGCTACACTGTTAACAACAGGTACATTGGTTGTATATACAACTGAAACTTCAACAGGAACAAATCAGTATGCTGCAATTTCAGTAACTGGTGGAATTATTACTAACGCAGTTAACAATGATGCACTAAACGTGTCATCTAATGTTGCTGCTGCAAACGGTGCTGTATCAAAGGCTGGAGCAACTGCTATTGCAATTACTCCAATTGCTGGTGCAACATCAATTACAGTTCAACTTTATAACGGAAGTTCAAGCACTTGGGCATCAGCATCTGCTGCAACCCTTGCTGCAACATCTGGAACATTGTCTGGACAAATTACAGTTACGCTTGCTACATCTTCATCTGCTGGAGTTGTATCACTTGCTAATAGCGGTGCATACTATGCATCAAATTCAACTGATTATGGTCGCACAACAGATGCAACTGCATCTACAACTGCTGGATCATCAGTTGCTTATAACGTAGTAGATTACCTAAGCGTCCGTGCTAAAGATGCATATGGCACAGCAATCTCATCCACAACTGGACTATTGCAAGCAACTGCAACAAATGGTGCACTTGTTGGAATTGGATATCAATCTGTTTCAACACCAGTTTACTCATCAGCATATCTAACGGGTAATTCCCCTGACGGTGCTATGGTATCTGTATCAAACCCTACAAAGGGTCCAATACTTACAACAGTTACAATTACTTATAATGGAATTGTTATTGCAACAAAGTCAGTAAGTTTTACTGGTCAAGTAGCATCTATCCGAGTTACTCCTACATCAATTGGTAAGCTAAGTGCAGTAGATACTGCAACTGCAACAATTGTGTTTGCAGATGCTGCGGGTAACGTAATTTATCCTAACAGCACTTCTTGGCCTACAAGTGGTCTTATTGCTGATTCTTCTAATCCAACAGGAATTGTAAGTGCTTTGTCACTTTCAACAACTCCTGCAAATGAAACAACAGGAACAATTGGATGGACTTGTGGTGCGACTGCAGGAACCTCTAATGTTGCTTTTTCTTATGTAAACTTAGATGCAACAATTGTAAAGTCTAATGTTTTTGCAGCATCATGTGCTGGAAATGCATATACATACACAGCATCATTTGATAAAGCTACATATGCTCCAGGTGATATTGCAACATTGTCAATTACATTCAAGGACTCCCTTGGAAACTTGGCTAATGACTCTGCAAATACAATTGCACAAACCAACTATGTACCTTCTGTTTCAACAGGTGGTGTAACAGTAATTTCAGGTCCTACTTCAACAGATGTTTCATCATTTGGTGTGAAGAAGTACACATATTCTGTTGGAAATACTGCTGGTCGTTATACAACTAGCGTTGACTTCCCTTATGTTGATAGTGTAAATAGTTCACAAAAAGCTACAACTGCAACTTTAACTGTTGCTACATCTGATACTTCATTGAACGATGTTCTTAAGGGCATTGTTGCTTTGATTGCATCAATTAACAAGCAGATTCAAGCATTACAAAAGCTTGTAACTGCAAAGGTTAAGAAGTAAAAGTTAATAATATACGAAAAGGGTGGACATGTTCCACCCTTTTTGATATAATAATCAAGGGGTAAAAATGAGTAATCAACTTTGGTCTTGGGGACTATCAATCATTGGCGTTATAGGCTTATTAATGGTTGGGCACAAAAACTGGCGGGGATATCTTGTAGGTATTTGCACAGAATGTGCTTGGGTAGCCTATAGTATTCAAACAAAACAATGGGGATTCATATTTGGCTCAACCATATATATATCAGCATATTTATTTAATATAAATAAATGGCTTGATGAAGTAAGAAAAAATAAAATTAAAAATATGTTTACAATTAATCCATTACATAGCTACAGAAAGAATAAATAATGTCACAAGTACCACTATCAATGAATCAACTTGAAACAATTGTTGAGGTAGTATCAAGAGATCTGCTAGAACAATGGGCAATTAATGATCGTTTTAAAGAAGACGAAATGGTTCAAGCAGCACAAAATTCAGTAGACGACACTGTATTTGTAATTAATGCATTTATGGAGCATTTTAACACATACATGATGACAAAAGCAGAAGAGTCTGGAATTAATCTTTAATTAAATAAATATAATGGTATAATATAAATACCATGAAAAATTTTCTCCTAAAAATTAAACATTTATTCCTACACTTTGAGAAAAGAGTAGAAGAAATATCAGATTGGACTGCAGAAGTTTCTGCAAGTCCTTGGTTTTTAATATCGCATTTAATTTGGTGGGGATGCTGGATAGGCTTTAAGATAGAAGCTTTTCCTTATGGTTTATTGACCCTTATAGTGTCATTAGAGGCTATTATATTGTCCTCTTTGCTTCTTTCATCAGGAAACAGAGAAGGCGAAGTAGAAAAGAAAATAGCTCGTAAAGATTTATCAATATCTAAAGAAACAAATTGGATGGTAGAAGAAATACACGAAATAGTTCGTGATCTTCAAGAAGAAGTAAGAGTTCTCCGAGATGAAGATGAGGAGGAAATCTAATGGAATGTTTATTGCTTTGGGTGAGTATGTTAGTTATACTTGGAATTTCATTTAGAACACACATCAAGCGTTGGCACAAAAACTAATATTGACATATTGACCTAATATCTGATAGGATTGCATTATGCAAACATTTCTTCCATCAAGTAATTTTATATTTGCTGCTCAAGCATTAGACAATAAAAGATTAAATAAACAAATATTAGAATCTTATCAGATTCTAAATGTGCTGTCTGGTAACTCTACTGGATGGCGTAATCACCCTGCAGTTCGCATGTGGGCGGGATCTGAAGGGGTACTATACAAGTACACACAAGCAATGATATCAGAAGCCAAATTGCGTGGTATAAAAACAATAAATAATGAAATAAACCTATCTAGATTAAATGACAGACATGGGAAACTTGGCTGGGGACAAAACAACCCATCATGGTTAGATGATAAAGAAACCATGAGTCGTGTTGTAGCAACACATAGAGCTAATTTATATCGCAAAGATCCTGAATACTATTTTGAATATGCTAAATATGTTGATCACAAGTATAACAAAACATGTTGTAATACATGCTTGTATTATTGGCCTACCCATTTGCTTAGGAAATAAATTGAAATATAAAAGCAATAATCCAAAAATAAAATTTATGACTTATGATTTTTTTGGTGAAGAATGGCATGGAAATTGCGGGGCATGTTATAAAGATTTTTACGCTCCTACAAAATATGAATATCAATTACAAATAATGTATCATGGAAAATCATCTGAATGTATAGGAGGTTGGTAATTAAAAAGAATATAACAATTAATTTTAAATTAATTAATGATAAATGGACATTTGAAATATGCAATGGCGATCACAGATATGTTGCGGGAGCTAAAGATTTAAAAGATGCTGAAACAAAAGCTTTTGAAAGAGTAAAATCAATACCTAACTTAGGAATGATACACACCACATATAATCCAGGAAAACATATATCTTCATCTAATGGTAAAATGCCTGCAAATTTTCAAGAACCCTTGACAGATCAAGCAGATATCTGATAGTATAAGACTATGGCATCAAACAAAACTGTGGCTTGTACAATTTGTGGGCGGTACATAGAGGTAAGATCAGGTTTTGCCTATTTAACATTAATGAGACACATATCAAAGGAACATAAATGATTGTAGCAATTATATTGTTGAGTGCAATGGCATTCGGAATAACTCTTGGAATTATTCTTGCAATTTGGGGCTTTATTTCAACTAAGTTTTGGGAAAAATTTAATATTGATGAATATTGGAATGTTGATAAAGAAGACGAAGATTTTTGGGACGAAGCTTGGGCAAGAAGTGCAATAGATAAAGAAAATAATCGCAAAGGATTTTATTTTACATACCTTTTGGATACAAATGATAATTGGTATAAAATTTGGAACTTTCAATGGAAACAAAGAGTTAAAATTCAAATATTAAAATGGAAAATTAAGAAGGGTTTTCTGAAGTAATGAGCGAAAAAAAGAAAACATTTGAACTAATTCAAGGCGGGAAAGATGAAGTAACTGATGAAGATTTCAGAATATTCATGGAAGCCTTACTTGGACAATATAAGGGACCAGCATATAGCCCAGAATAAAAAGGCGGGATGCAATGATATACTGCTTAATACCAGTGTGCACAATACTATTCTTTAAGTATTTATTGCTTAAAGATGAATATAATAATCTTTTAACAAGATATTATATTTTAATAAAAAAGAATGACGAACAGACTAGAGAAAGAGAATAAAAGAATATGGCAAATCCAGATATCACCATCAAGGGCAACTTAGCTTTTGACCCTGAACTAAAAACAATTCCATCGGGCAAGGTGCTAAAGATGCGAGTTATTACAAATGATTGGTTCAAAGACTCAAATGGTGAATTTAAAAATAAAGATACATCAGGTTGGAACATTGAAGCTTGGGATGATCTTGCAGAACGTGCTTACAATAATTTAAGCAAAGGCGATAATGTAACCATTATGGGTACAATTAAACAACGCTCATATGAAGATAAAAATGGTGCAAAGCAATATGTTACAGAAGTTAGAGCATATAGTATTGCTATTGATTTATCAGAATTGTCTAATCGTAAGCCAAAAGCTTCGGTAACAACATCATCTTCAGAAGACATTTGGGGCACTGGTTTGGAAACACCCTTTTAATGAGTAGAGCACAAAAAAGATTTGAAAAACACGTGGCTAAGAGGAGCAAATTAACATTTGCTCCTTGTCGCAGAAAACGTAAAAAAGAAGATAAACATATTGCTTGGCTATGGAAAAAGGTGCAGGCTGGCATGCAAATAGAATTAATTAGAAACGGTGAACCTACTTTATCACACAGAGGATTAGCCAAACTAATTTCACTTCAAAAGTTAGAGAGAAAGAAAAACAGATGAAAAAAATAAATTTAATATTAACAGTATTTGTAACTATTTTAGCATCAATTACTTTTGTATCTTCAGCATACGCAGATGATCCAAGTGGTACATATGCAGTATTAAACAGCAACAATGAGGTTACAAATATTATTGTTTGCTCAGCTGCAGTATGTGGCGGTGGAACATTTGGCGGTGATAAGGTAGTATTACAAGTGCCAAATAATCCTACAGGAACCCAATATGGTTATTTATCAAATCCAGGGCAGGCTCCAGTAACCTATAATTTACAAAATCAAACATTTACAGTTCCACAAGGACCGTTTAAAAATTCACAAAGTGTTGTAACTGCAAATAGCGATGGAACAACAGTGACTGATACATTAAGTGTATCTGTTAGCGGAACTGCTTCAACTTTTAAAGCCCCTAGTAGCATATCTGACAATATGCCTGTTTTAACTGCTCCTGAAGCAATAACGGGTTCTCAGGGAAATTTTTTAGTAACAGAAATTAATGGTGCTAAATGTGTTTTGGTTAATGGTCAATCGTTATGCGAAACTTTATCTCAAAGCCTTAATTTTACTATTCCACAAACAGCACAACAAGTTTTAAATACTGTTATTCAAAATAAATTAGATTTAATTCAAAAAAATATTAATTATTTATATTCATTAATTGTAAAAGGTGCAATAACAAAATAAAATGATTAGTTTAATAGCAATGTTACTTGGTTTAGAATCTTTTCTTTTGATGGCAGCAGTTTTTACTTATGAAGATAAGTTAAAGAAATTAAACAGTGATTATGACGAATTAGATGCAGAATTTAATGAAATATATGCTGCATACTGTAAAAAATCAGAAGATGCAGAAATGTATGAATCTGCTTATGAATCAGAACACAGGGCAATACATTACGAATTGGATAAAGTGGACGCATTAGAAGGCGTTATACGAAATCTTAAAAAAGAAATTGAAGCTCTTCGTAATGCCCAACCAATTCAATATGAGTCAAGCGGTTGGAATGCTGATTCATGGAAAAGTGTGTCCGAGCCTTTAAGCAAGGATGAATGGGACAATAAGTGGGCGGAAGTCCATGGAGATCCTTCAACATATACAAACCCCATATATGGTCATACTCCATATACCAGAGATTGGCATATAAAAGATAAAGGATTTGATCCAAACTTTGAGTAAAGATTGTAGACATAGGTGGATACCGTCGCCAGACGGCATAAAATGTGAATATTGTAATGAAGTTAAAATACAATATGGTCAGAGAGAATAAAATGAAATCACACAAAATAACAAATAATTTTTTAAATGAAGAAGAGTGTTTTTATTTTATAGATTATTTTAATTCAAATCGTAATCTTATAAAAGGCAACCATATTACAGAAATTGAAAATGATCCAAAATTTAAAGAAATTTTGGTTAATGTAATAAAACTTATTAAAGAAACATATGCTGGCTCTGATCCAATATTCGCAGAAACTTGGATAGCAGAAAATAAAGAAAATTCTTCAATGGGTGTTCATAGCGATTTTAGTGATGAATATCAATTTGCTTATACTGCTATATTATATTTAAATGAAGATTATGAGGGCGGGGAGCTTTACTTCCCTAGCATTAACCTAGAAATAGCCCCAAAATCAGGGGATATAATCATGTTTATTCCAAAAGATCCCGATACAGAACATGGGGTCAATGGCATTAGAAAAGGAACGAGATATGCAATGCCTATATGGTTTAATTAATCATTTTTACGGGCAGCGGGATTGAGCGAAAAACAGGGCAAAATATAGTTTTGATGTTTGCCTATATACTGCTATAATTTAATTATATTTGCTTTGAACGGAGAAATAAATGACAACAACAAAAGCTTATACCGAAAGTCAGTTAGTTAATGCATCTGCTGGTTCTATGACTTTGCTTTCAACAACCACTCTTTCAGGTAATTCAACAACAATCTCAGGAATTAGTCAAAGTTATACAAATCTTATGGTTGTTTTGCCTAAGTTTTATTCAGGAACAGCAACAGGCAGACAAATACAAATCTGGCCAAATGGAACAAGCGGAAAAGGTTTTAGTGGAAATGCTTACCCATCAAGTGTGGTTACAAATAGTTCAAATATAACTGACAACACTAACGGAATGGCAAGTGGTGATGTTGGAGCGACTGCTGTTTTGCAAATAATAAATTATTCGGATACAAATATGTATAAACCTTTTCTTTTTTATGGGAACGATTTTCCATATTCTGCTGGACAAAGTTTGCCTTTTTTACAAGCAGGTGTAATCGCTACCAATTCAGGCATTACTTCTCTTACATTTGATGGAAATGGCGTTTTATTGGGATCAGTCAAAATATACGGAGTCAACTAATATGGCAAATACAACACGACCTTTGGTTCGCATACATGATCTTTCGGATAATTCAATCGTGGATCGTGAAATGAACGATCAAGAATATGCCGATTATCAACAAAGACAAAAAGATCAAGCCGCAGCCGAAAAAGCCGCAGCCGACAAAGCCGCAGGCAAAGAAGCACTTTTGAAAAAACTTGGCATCACAGAAGAAGAAGCAAATCTTCTACTTAGTTAATTAATAATCAATAATAAAATCCCGCAATTGAGCGAAAAACAGGAACAAATATGATCATAACTGATGCAGGAATCAAAAAAATTGCTGATTTGATAAAAGACAGTCAAATTGCCATGCCAGACAGAAATGTATTTTTAAGATTAGCTGTACAACCTGGCGGGTGTTCTGGAT
>Ga0208614_1000011_pt1 | contig 87118 bp, 78 predicted proteins | sample CryBogCBE23Jun09_FD_184554 | JGI IMG/M metagenome (GOLD analysis project Ga0208614, IMG submission 184554) | Freshwater microbial communities from Crystal Bog, Wisconsin, USA - CBE23Jun09 (SPAdes) | ecosystem: Environmental > Aquatic > Freshwater > Lake | place: Crystal Bog, Wisconsin, USA...
AATCTTAGATACCACGCCAGACGGAGCCCTTGTTTACCAGATGGATACCACAGGCTGGGATGAAGAAAACGACCCACTCACACTCACCTTTATCAGGCAAAGCGTAGGTGGGGTATTCAACTTTAATCCCAGCACCGGGCAGGTAACACTGAATACAAACGCGGCCCTCAATGTAGAGACTACCCCAAGCTACACACTGTACTTTTCAGTGAAAGATGCATTCCATGCCCCTGTAAACTTTACGCTAACAATTAACGTGATATATGACAGGAGCAGCATTTCCTTCTCACCGGAGTCCCCTACATGCTCTGGTGGTAGCCCTACATGCCCCAGCGGTTACACATTATCAGCAGATGGCACAGCCTGTACAAAGGTGACAACAGTGGGAGCTGACAGTTCCGGTGGCAGTGGTGTAGCCTTACAACATTATGGCTACTCACAGTATGGCGAATGGGGTACTATCATATACCCGTATGGCAGCTATGGCACTGATGGGGCCCCTACGACTAAACCTAACACAAGCCTGATATTATCTGGTTCACCGCTTTGGGGATATAAGCCTTCAGGCGAAATGACGTACAGTGGTAACCTATGGGGCAACCCATCATTAGGCACAGCCCAAGATGGTACCTGCGGAAGGCTGAACCAAACCGGTGTGTGGAAACAGGGAGACCAATATTATACCAGCGCACCATTAGGGTTTAGCAGGCAGTTCAACATCAGTGCCACAGGACGGTATTACATTGCTGTAGGTGTGGATGATTTTGCTACCATCAGCATAAATGGCACAGCCATCATCACACAAAACCCGACCAATATCAACTCAGCCTTTAACAGCCTATACGGGGCCGGTGTAGCTACTACGGCTGACCTATTCCGTTACTGGCATGTGTATGAAGTACAGTTGTCTGCAGGTGTGAATGTAATCAGCATTACAGGTACAAACTCAAGCAGCATAGGTGTAGTGGGCTGTGAAATATATTCAGCAACACTGGCGCAGCTTAAAGCTTGTACTACAACGTCTGGCTTAGCACCATACATAGTGTTCTCATCAGCTGCCCCCAGTTTTGGCTCTATCACCAACGGGGATATGTCTGACGTAGGTTTGTACAATTGTTCCTCACACGCAGGTTATGTACTTGTGTATGACCCTGGCACATCGAGCTATTATTGTAAACTGGTACAAACTGCAGCCCCAAGCACTCCAACCAACGTGTGTACATGGGGGCAAGTAAGGATATTTGATACGCGAAAATCTACCACGATTGAACTCGTGGCTAATGCAAGTACCAGCCCGGTGGCCATGTTCCAAGACATACCTATCCCGTACTACCCGCCTGTAAGCAATAGTGACCAATGCGGGGGCACTGTACACCTGTATACATCGTATGGCAATAGCATCAGCGCACAGAAAAACAACTGTGACATAGGCTATACAGGCTCGGTAGTGGTGTACCGGATACCACCAGGACAATATTCTTCTACAGCCAGTCAAGATGCAGCTGATGCACAAGCAACTGCTGACGTGCTGGCTAATGGACAAACTTATGCTAACTCTAAAGGAATTTGCACATGATAACAGGATGCCGCAACCCCGCCGCTATTAACTACAATTCGGCAGCAGACACCGAAGACTATAGCTGTATCTATCTCGTAAAATACAATGGAGTATGCTATGCCCTAAGGGACGTGCCACCTGAAGCTATTACAGACCAAAGCCTAACATTGAGCTACAGCCTGGAAAGTAAAGAGTGGGTATTCTTTCATGATTATATACCAGACTTCTACTTTTCAACACGCAGCCAGTTGTACAGTATTAAGGATAACAGAGTATACATACACCATAAGGGTAACCCCGGGGTGTACTACGGTGGCTCACCAAATAGCTTCTTTATAGACTGTATATTCCCAATAGACGGGGAAGCTGTCTTAAATGCTGTAAACTGGCTAAGTGAGGTATTCAATGTTTCGATGGAGGTAGAATTCTCGACCATTACACACATCACTATCTGGAACAATCAGCAATGTACTGGCCGGATTGCCATAGCTGATGTGTTTGCTGGATTAGAATATCAAGCAAGAAAGACTGAGGCTCTATGGAGCTTTGATACGTTCAGAGACATGGTGGCCAACACCGGAACCCAATTCCTGCTGGACATATTCAATAACTTTGCGGTGGACACCTCAAACATCAATATGGATAAGCCTTGGTTTGACCAAGACCTTATACATGACAATTGGTACACGGTAAGGTTAGAGTTTGATAACACAAGCGGCAAGGACTTCATCTTACACGGAGCTGACCTTGACGTAACCAAATCCCCAAGATAGTATGACCCTTGCATCACGATACAGAAAGAAATTCTGGCCTGGTGGGCAGATGACCCCAGAGCAACAAAACATAGCCACAGGTGTGGGACAGGGGGCTGCTATTGTAGGCTCACTTGCTGATAGCTTGGGGCCGGCTGACACATACGGCAAGAAGTCACTATCCAGCAACATACTTGGTAATGCAGGAAAATACGCCTCAGCTGGGGCCACATTTGGGCCATGGGGAGCAGCTGCTGGTGCTGCCGTAGGTATTGCCAAAGGCATTTTTGACAACGGACAACAACAAAAGGCAGCTGATGCTGCCCGTTACCAAGAGCAAGTACAACAGTCTCGTACCAACCAAGCACAGCTTGCAGCACGATATAATGCTAACCCTAATCTGCTACGCGGTAACACCAATAGCACTTACTACGCTAATGGCGGCCCGTTAGCTACAAAGTACCTTGGCCAGCAAAATGTCGCTAATCAAGAGACACAAGGCGGGGACGCCAACCCTATTTCATCCACAGCCAGCGAGTTCGACGGCCCATCACACGAAGACGGGGGCATACAGATACCGGGGCAACAGGCTGAAGTGGAAGGAAATGAAAGCAGTGAAAACGGTTACGTCTTCTCTGACAGGCTTGGCTTTGCAGCCCCACATAAGAAGCTGGCCAGAGCCATAGGCAAAATAGAGCAGAAGACGATGAGCCCTGAAAGGATTACATCTTTAAAGCTGTTACGTGGGGAAATCAACAATCTCCGCCAGCAGCAAGAACAAGTTAAACAACAGCTAAACCTACAATAATGGTACGCAAAAACAGATTGGCAGTATACAAGAAATATGATGGGGGTGGCGCAATCGGGCCGGATAACTGGTCTAACTCCCATCCTAACATCTCCCCGCTTGACCCACAACGCCCTGGGTTGATAGGCCCTTCCGACTGGATGCCAGGCACCCCCCTACGCAAACGGTTTGTAGATAACAGCCCTGTACGCGTACAAGCTCCAATAGGCGAGATACCAGCCATGGCTGAGCCATCACGCCCGCTGCCAGCAATGCAAACGTTACCAGAACCCCAGCAACCCCAGCCAAGGCAAAACGTGTTTAGCAATGCTATGAGCCATGCCTCAGACATCATGCCTTACGTTTCCAACTTCATCAACTCCACCAGACGTGTACCGCTTCCACAACAGCCTGACACTGTAAGCCCCATCTCCCCTGCGCATGTGTACTACACAGCCGAGAATGCAGAGGCTGACAGGCAAACAAGAGGAGCTAACAGAAGCGCTGACAGGATGTTGGACGAAAACACTGCCGGAGCCGTAAGGGCTGGCAACCTTGCGCAGCAGATACGTGCCAAGAACTCCATCAATGAGAATGAGGCCAACACCAACTCGCAGTTGAAGATGGAGGCCGACCGTACCAACGCTGGTATAGATGCACAGAACGTAGCTATCAGGAATGGTTACAAGAATGCACAAACTGAAGCACAGATTGCACAACAAAGAGCTGAAAGCCAAAACATAGCTAATGCCGCTGACAAATACATCGGGCAGCAGAATGTGAAGAGTGCCCAGCAGTTGGATATGGCTAAATGGGATACTATGAAAACATTGTACAGCCGTAGCGGTGTAGCGGATAGGACATTCGGGCCTGATACTGTCTACGCGCAAAACCTTAAGCGTGACAACCCAGAGCTATACAACACGCTCTTTAACCAGAAGGCTTACGGTGGTAAGATGAAATCACGCAAACCTGTGTTTGCTTAAACTACTATACAGATGGGACTATATGACGGATACCAGTTAGCTAACAGCCAAGGGATAAAGACTTACCAAGGCTCCACTGTGCCAGAGATGGTACAGGTGAGCCAGCAGTTGCAGGATAGATATGATAAGACGCTAGATACAATGGATGCCATGGGCAGGTTTATGAACACGCTGCAAGCACTACCACAAGATAAACCTGAGTTACGGGCAATGGCTCAAGAATACAGAAACAAGCTTTCTGGGCTGGCTCAGAAAAAAGACCTTGAGAATAGTCTAAGGGAGACGACATTGTTAGCCAATAATCTTTCACAAGACTATGCACCATTTGCAGAAAGGATGCAACAGAGAGCAGCCCTATCCACAGACCTTAGCAAGCGGGTAGAAGATGGTAAAATTACCAATGACACTTATAAGCAGGCGATGGATATGCACGACAAGCTAAACGGGCCTATCCAAACAGATGTGGACACTGGCAGACGTATCGGCAAGTATGCTGCACAGCCTATTTCTAATGACATAGATTTTAGCAAAAAAGTGGACGACTGGTATAGGAGGTCTAAGCCTGTAGTGAATGGTGAGTCTGTGGACTTTGTAAACGGTCAGTGGATAGGTTCCCAAAGCCATAAAGTGGTTGACATGGCTCCTGAAAAATTACGACAAATCGTTAACGAAGGGATAGCTAATGACCCGGAAGCTCGTGGCTGGATAAAGCAACAGCAACAACTTGGAACCTATAACCTTAACTATACTCCTAAAGACCTTGAAGGATTAGACCTCGGTCAAACCGTAGAGCAAAGGCTGCAAAGAAACCCAGATGGTAGTATAGCTGTGGGAAAAGACAAGCAACCTCTTACCACTAACATCAGTCTTGGACAGGCCATCCACGAGCGTACAGCTAAAGGAGAGGATTTGAATGATATAATGCGTTCTTACGCCAGCCAAAACATACTTGACAACATTATCCTACATGCCCACAATTATGCAATAGGAAAGTATGCACAGCATGATGTGGAAATTGGTAAAGGGCTTAGGGAAAATTCTTATGAAAAAGACCAGATACCTGTGTTCCCTGTTAATATGTTACAGCCTGTGCCTGGAAGCCAATACAGCCATCCAACAGAGATTGAAGATGCTATCAAGAACTATGACAACGCTAATAGCGATGCATATCAAAAAATGCTTGCTTGGATGCAACTCAACAATGTAAGTCCTGTGGATGCTAGTGGCAAACCGGCTAATCCATTGGATGCTTCTACCAAATTTGTAGATGCCAAGGGTAACGAAAAGACTTCAGAGGGAAGAAAGTTCGTAGACATGATGCACCAGGCCAATGATGCTGCACAGCAACTACGGGATAAACAAGCAAGCCTGATGAAAAAAGCAGGATTTCAGAATGGTAAGGCTGATGGTGAAATAGCTAAGCAAGCCAAAGAAGCTTATGACTTTATACTACAAAATGGTTTAAAATCATACCCGAATGGCACAACACCAGAAGTTGAAGCTGACCTTAAAAGGCAAGCCAGAGATGCCTACGACCTGACAATGGCCCAAGACCCACGATACAATAAGTTTAAACAGTACATGGCAGAAGATGCTCAGAATAATTCAGTGCCAGTTGGTTTCAAAAAGTTTGACAACGAAAAAGTCAACAAGGCAATTGAAGGGCATTTTAAAGATACAAACCTGAATCTTGGCTTTAACAATGCAGTCCAAGGTATGGAATGGGCAAGTGGTGAGTCTGCTGGTAAACCGTTAGATGCAGACAGCTATAAAAAGATTGTTGGTAATGCTTCCTTTGCCGGCGCCGGTATAGATGCTGATGGTAAGTACAAGATGCTGTTTAAAGCCGGGCCGGATACAACAGACAAGAATGGTAAGCCGCTTGGAGACAATGTGCTTGTAAAAATACCAGCATACCCAGGCATTGCAGAAGAAATGGTTAAGCAAAACCTTATTGGCCCTGCAGAGCAATACATTGCACAAGCAATGGGAGCTGCACACACATCCACCAACAAATCTACAAGGATACAACTTGGTACAGGCATGTTTGTAGATTTCAGGCAAATACAGCCTTCAGACAAAAGTTCATATTACAACAACCCAGATGCTAATTACATCATCACATACTATGGCAAAGACGGAAAGTCAAAAGAAGTTGCTGCCAGTTCAATAGATGAAGCTGCTCAGGGTATTATTCAAACACTACAAAACCATAAAGAAGATGCCCCCAGGATTCGACCTTAGTAAAGTAGTAGACCCGTCACAATCCTCAGCTAAGCCTTCCAAATCGGGAGGCTTTGACTTAGATAAAGTAAATGACGGTAGAAATGGCACAGGTAGTGGCTCACTTCCCGGCAGTTTGTCTGGTTTAGACTTTAATAACTACAGTTTCCAACCTAAACTGGATGTAGATAACAATCTTCTACGCGCACAGAATCAATCTTGGTATAGCCAACTGGGTAAAAGCTTAGGCAATGCTGTGGCCAACACAGCCACCGGAGCCGTGCAGGGCTTAGGCTATCTCGGCACCATATTCCAAGGAGACAACAGCTACACCAACGACTGGGTACAGTTCTTCGATAAGCCCGGCATACACAACCCATTCGGCGACATCTACACAGAGCATCCTGACAAGGAATTCGACCCAGGGGACTTTGGTAGCTACGCCAAATGGCTCCAGTCCACGGCTGAAGGTGCTGGCGCACTAGGGCTGATGATGTGGGGGATGGGCGAAGGCACACTTGGATTAGCCAATGCCCTCAATGACGGCCTCAAGCTTGGTACTACAGCAGCCAAGATTACCCGTGGTGTGGCCCAATTTGGTACCGCAGCCTTGAACAGTTACGTGATGGGAGCCATGTCCGGCAAACAAGTGTACGAAGACAGTTACCAGAAGCAGTACCTCAAGAACCTTGCCTCAGGCATGGCTATGGAAGATGCAGACAAAGCTGCCAAGAGCAAGGCTGGTGAAGCTGCAGCTGCAACTGTCCACATGACCGTGGCACTTAACACACTCCTGAACCTTGGTACAGTGGCTTCCATGTTTAAGGAACCATCGGCTGAGATACAACAGTTCATGGAAGGAGCCGGCAAAAGGCTGGAAGGAGAAAGCAGGGCTGCATGGCAAGAACGTATCAAGGGTATGCAGATGTCTGACCCAGAAGTATCCAAGATATTCAACCCCCGTCATGGTATCAACTCTATGATAGCTGAAGGAGCCAAGGGAGGCTTGGAGATGGTGAACATGGGTGTGGCCACCAAGCAGGGTGAGCGTATTGGCAGCGACAAAGAAACTGATGACGGTGTGGGTGGGTTGGTGAGAGGCTACTTTGACCACTATGGGGAAGACGCACTGACAGGCAAGGGCTTGTATGACTTCGTGTTCGGTGCAGCCCTTGGCCCGGCCCAGGCATTCTTACTCGATAGCATCCCTGCCAAGTTCACAGCCTACGACAAAGACAACAATGTAGTACACAAACAGGATGCAGATGGCAACTTGCAGTACAAGGATGGCAAACCTGTATATGAGCAGCACTTTGTAAGCTCCAAGGCTTACAACGGCAGGGCTGCACGGGCCTATTTTGACAACGTGAAAGATGCCGTACTTGACCACATAGACACTGTGAACAAACTCAATACCCAACTTGCAGAGGCTACCACCAAAGGAGACCATCTGAAGGCTGAGCAGATACGCGGGCAACTTTTTGGCACCAATGCCATTGATGCTGTCATCAATCGTGCCACTGATAGCTGGAAGGAAGAGTACCGCCAAATAGCCAAGATGGACAACACCAAGGACTTAGGGGAGCAGATGCAACCTAAGATTGATGCTTTGGGACAGCAGATTGAAGAGGCTAGGCAGAAAGGCGAGGACACTGGTGACCTGGAGAAACAGCTCAAAAGCCTGACTGATTCACAGAAGACCCAAGCCGGCCACACTGAGGCTACGATAGCAGGCTATGCCAAAGATAACACTGACCACGAGTACAAGGCTAAGGCTGAGGAAGCTGTGATAAACCTTGACCATCTGGACGGGCTGTACAAGAAACTCCACCGCACATACTTTGACAATCACCAGCCTTTAAGCAAAGACGTGGTTGACCATCTGTTCGTGAGGCATGCCCAGCTCCATCTCGATGGGCAGGCCATCACACATGAGGAAGCAAGACTGGCTGAGATGGAAGGCATACAGAACCTGTCATCCCTTGACGGTGCTGCCGGTATGGATGCCGCTGTGTCACAGTGGAATGCCCATGTGCAGTCTGCCAAAGCCGTAGCTGACAACCTGAATAGCGACAGGGAGAAACTGCTCAAGGCTGTTGATAACTTGAAGAGTGATAAGCCGCAGGTTAAGGCCAAAGCCCAGGAGACTATCAAGGAACTAACAAACCAATACGCCCCTAAGGGCCTGTCTGATACAGCTGGCTTACAGGATTTGGCTGACAAGCTATCTAACCACATTGACAAGCACAACCAAGACATGAAGGATGCTAGGGACAAACTGGAGCAAGGCTCTGGTTATGCTGCCTGGAAAGAGGCCAACCCCGGTAAGAGCTTCAAAGACTACCAGGAAACCATCATGCAGCACAGCCTATGGCAAGAAGATAAGAACGACCTCGAGACTGCCAAAGCCGTACATGCTATAGCCACAGATAACTTGAAAGACTTGATGAAGGACACAGGTCGCCATGAACTGTACAAGCAGTTTGAGCAACGTAACCGTGAACTCGCCAAGCAGTGGGAAGACAAGGTGAAGGCTGAGAACACACAGGACTTCCGTAAGCGTATGGAAGACCAGAACTTTGCCAAGCTTACTCTTGAACAGAAACAAGCCGAGATGCACAAGTTGCAACAAACAGTACTTGACCTGACCCGTGAAAGGAATGAAGCCTCTGCTGCTTATAACACAGCCAAGGACAAGCTGGCTGCCTTGAGGGATGAGAAAGGTTTCTTTGCCCGTGTCAACGATGAGATAAAGCTCAAGGCTGAGATGACCAAGGCCAAGAAACGCATGGAAGCTCTGGACAAGAAACTTGACTTAGTCAAGGAACAACTCAGGCGTGTGGCTGATGCCGTTGATAAGGCTGGCACCAACGTGGCCAGAGCCGAGCATGTGGTGCAAACAGCTCCGGTGGATAGGACTGATGAGCCTCCTGTTCAAGAAGAAGAGCCGTTCACGGAGCCTGAACAAGAGCCTGAGAGTGAACAGCCTGAAGAAGAACCGGAGGACGAACACGCCGACCAGCCGCATGAACCTGGGCTGGAGGAAGACGAAGACAAGCTACCTGAGGAATACACAGCCCTTGTACAGAAACTCGACCTCAATCCCCGGCAGAAAACTGAGCTTGCCCTGATAGAAGAGAATGCGTGGAAGAAGCTGCAACAGGCTGACACTAAGGAAAAGCAGGATGCTGTACTATTCCACCTACCCATCATGGACATGCAGAAGGCTAAAATCCCACACTTCGCTGAGGTGTACACAGCTCTTAGACAGTACCTGAAGCAAAGACTTGCAGACAACAAGGAACCTACCGCTGACCTACAGCCAGAGCCCCCAGCCCCTGTTCCACCCACCAGCGAACCAGTTGAAGTTCCTAAGCCCCAGCCATCGGGACAGCCAGAGATGTACTCCGGTAAGCGTAACGAGCGTGGCATGCCTGGGGAGAAGACACGCTGGGAGGACACTCCCAAGGTTGTGCAAGCCGGTACTGCCGTGGCCAGCGCTGACGTAGAGTACACAGAGATAACCAAGCCCAGTGGAGAGAAAGGGCTGAGGAATAAGGTAGCCGACACGGGACAGGTTGAACTAAACCAGAAGACCAGCCTCAGGCGGATGGTGCCAGGGGCTATCAGGGTTGGCGATAAGGTTAGGCTAGAGATGGATACCAGTGAGAAGAATGGCTTCAAATCCTACACGACCAGTGGCAAGATTGACCTTCACTCCAATGCCCATACCAACATTCCCATCAAGATAATCCACGAGGCTACAGGCGAGCTGATAGGCTACCTGCACACCCAGGATTGGCTAAAGGAGAAGGGAAGGAACGTAGCCGAACATTATAAAGATGAGAAGGGTAATTCTGTCCCTGGTAATCCAGAACGCCAGCTAAAAGAGAATCTCGAGATACGCCAGAAGCTTGCCAGGCTCTATAACCTGAACCCTGATGCCGCTGTGCTTCACTCAGCCGTGGGGGAACGTACTGGCGGGCAGATATTGTATGCAGCTAAGTACGACCCTGCCACAGGCAAGACCAAGTACATCGAGAACAAGGTGGTGGATGCCATTCCCCAGCAAGGTTTAACCTATGCCACCGTGGACAGCAAGGGTAGAGTCTATACAGCCAAAGGACAGGAGCTGACAGGCGTGAAGCTTGCCAGCGACCCCGAAAAGCTAAAGGGAAGTGCCGTGGTACTGCTACCTTTGCCCAACGGAGAACATCACATGGAACCTATATGGACAGAAGCGCTTAACCCATCACACATTCGTACTGTGGTTAAGGCGATTGAGACATACATGCTTGCAGGGATGAAAGACCCTTCCGCAGCAAGTACGCTGGCCAAGGTGAAAGAACATACAGGTTTTGACATCTCGACAGCGAAAGGGTTGGAGCATTTCATCGAACAGTATTTCACACACACCACAGGCTTTACCAAAGCCAATACCAGTTCAGCTGCCCCTGCTGACGTGGATGAAGAAGGCAACACATCCAAGGTACAGAAGTTCATGTTACACATACCTAAAAAGGGCGCACCACCGCAAGCCGGGATTGCCTTTGGGAACGTGTACCAGTCTGCCAGGATTGTGGACGGCAAGTTGAACCCAGAGTTCAGGCAGCTGCTGGAAAGTGAATTGGCCAAGCGTAACAGGATTGTGAACCTTGGCGGGGGTAAGATACGTGGCATCAATGAGCATACAAACCCTAACCTGAAGAATACCCCCTTCAACTCTGTGAGTATCTCTGAAGATGGAAAGGTAAGCTCTAAGGCTTTCAAGAACTATGACGACTACATGCGCCATCAAACCAGCACGGTTGTGGATGGCACCAACAAAGTAAGGATTGAGAACGACACCAACCCAGTGCTGAAAGGCAAAGAACACTACGTCTACTCAGCCAACAGCCAGGTGATTATAGACAAGGAAAGCTTGCTGAAAGAAGACTTAGCGCAGAAGGCTGTAGAATTACCAACTGAGAATATTGCTGAAGTGGGTGTTGTACATGAGCCTGAGGTTGTACCCGTGGAAGACATTGAACAGATAACTCCCAGCATCTTTGCTGGAGATGACGATGATGTGATTTCCAATGCCTCGAAACTGCCAACCACCGGTATTTTGAAAGTTGACGGGTATCCCATAGATTTGTCCTCTGTGAACGAACTAATGACCATGGTACCGACTGATGAGCGTGAACCAGGTTTGACACCTGAAGATGTACTGGAACAGATGAGGCAGTCAGGGCTGTCAGCGATACCGGAAGGGTACAACCCGTTCAGAAAGTGTTAAACCTTAACTCAATATATGAAACGACTCTCAGTAGTGTTAATGCTTGCATTTACAAGTATCTACGCACATAGCCAACTAATTTTCTCAGTAAAACATTACCAAGCTCCTATAATGTATGCCAAAATTGTAGTACAGGGAAAACCAACTTATAATCGGCCTTGGGGTAAAAACGTATTTGTTGACTATGACACACTGTTTAAGTCGTATCAATTATTGTACATGAATGAAGAAGGTGAGGTAGAGAAATTAAGATTTAAATATATCACTACAGAGAAAGAGCGTATTTATAACAGTATTCCAGACCTTGTTCGAGAAGAACAAACAACTGGAGATATTGGTTTATGGTACGTATTCAATACATTAAGCATTGATGGTAGACTATCTTTTTTGAACTACGCAAGCACAATAGCTGATGGAGAGAAGTGGATAATTGTCGATAACAACACGTTGATACAATAACCACATTCTACTCTAAATTAATCCAAATATCCAAATCTCTATCCTATGAATTGCAATAAAGTAGCCGTACCCGGCACAGACACGCCATCCCTGCTGTATGCAGGTCTCGAACAGAAGTACGGTGAAGACCGGGCTTTACAAGTGTGGGCTTGGGCACACCAGCGTAACTGGGCCGAGCACGATGAACACGGTGAGCCGACACTGGCCGCCGTGGAAGCTGCATTACCACAGCCTAAGGCTGAGGATGAAATTGTCAATGCTGCTAAAGAAGAGGAGCCAAAGGACTACGCCCATATCGCCCAGCCAGAACCCAATCCCCTCGACATCAATCCTGCCGTACTCGACAAGCAGCTCGAACTTACCACTGTGAAGCTACCTGATGGAGGTTACTGGGAAGCCAGCAAGCAGGAGCAGGTGGTGGATACTATACAATACGGGTTATTCAACACTTTTCCTAAAGCCATGACAGATGCTGCCGTACAGGAGCAGATTAAGGCTAAGGGCCAGACAACACTCAGCTACGTCAAGGATGAGATACTCAAGGGCTTCAAGAAAATGCGTGACCAGTACGCCAACATTGAAGCCAACAAAAACTCCAAGGTAACACCTACGGCTGTGACAAAGGAAAGGCTCAACTCCCTCAACGCCATCATTCACAGCTTCGACACCCCTCGAGGTTTCTGGCATTTCACCATGGAGCGCCTGAAGAACATGGGCATCGAGTTCAAGAGTGACGGTACCCTCGAAGAAGGCATCAAGCCTGAGACGCTGGAAGCTATGAACAACGAGGCTTACGAAAAAACTGGGGATGCCAGCAAAGAGATAGACTTGCAAGACAGTACAGGGGTGAGAGACCACTTTGTAGACAGTTTTGGGATAAACCAAAAACAAACCACATCAACCCTAATGAAAATGTTGATGGGAAATGTGGAACAAAGCAAGTTCTCTGACACAGCCAACTTACGTACTACTCAGATTACAACAGCTAATCCTGAAACTCGCAAAGCTATTTTAGCCGGTAAGAAAACTGACCTTATTTTATCCTCATACCTTAGCAAGGAAAGATGGAAAGGGCCAGAACCCATATTTGCCAAAGATACCATCAACCAAGAAGCTACCCCAGAAGAAAAGCGCCGAGGCACACAGGTAATGACTAAGATTGACGGTGTGACAGCCAGGCTTTCTGCAGGCAATGCACTGACAGAGGCAGACTTAACACCGGACTTTGTAAATAGAATTGAACGCGAGGAGGACTATACACCACAGGTTGGCGACATCCCCATGCACATCACGCTGTACCCGAAAGGCACTACAGACCTCGTGCCAGAGAAGAACTTCCTCAACCTCAACCGTGTGGCAGACTTCAACGAGATGTATGCTGCCACGATGGGGCACTTGGTTGGTATGGAGCCTAACTTCCAAGGCTACCTGAAAGCACTCAAGGAAGCTCCCATACCCAACCTACGAAAACTAGCTGAGAAATTGGAGAAGCAACCCGTGCACATACAGAACCAGTTCGTGCAGGCATTCTCCGGCCAATACCGTAAGATGCAGATGGTGCTGGTACGCAAGGCTGACACCGGGTTCCTCGAGAGCCGTGTGATAGACAGTAACCAGGGTAACGAGCTGAACTCCATCATCAATATTTGGAAGGAAAACCAGAAGGCTAACGAAGACCTCTGGACTACCGACGCGAATGGCAAGAAGATAATCAACAAGGCCAACGTGGCCGGACTGTGGAAGGAACTCAAGGCGCTGAACAACACTTTCCGTGACAGCGACAGGAAGACACAGGAATGGAAAGAGCAGGCCCGTGCCTTGTTCAAGAAGACGTTGGACATGAACGGCATCCATCTCTCAGACGAGGCTATGACCTACCTCTGGGACAAGTTTGGCAAGGGTGAGAGGCTGAACAAGAACTCCACACTCAGCCTGATAGGGGATGGCTTCACACAGGAAGGCAAGCCCAACAGTATGGCCGAGGCACTGATTGCCCGCATGAACGGCAAGCTTGATAACGACGGCGAAGGTGAGGAAGGAGATGTAGACGAGGACGCTTACAAGGTGAACAACCCTATCTACACGGAGCAGAGCAGCATGAAGTGGCTGGCTGCGGCAGAAGCCAAGTTCGCCAAAAACATCCACACCAACACATTCAAAAATTCAGAAGGCAAGACGATATACGGCTATGGCTTTAACACAGCCTTGAGCCATGCAGTACGCAGGTTTAATGAAGACCCTGCTGCTTACAAGGCCACCATGTCCGAGTCTCCATACAACTACAGAAGTTGGCTCTTCAGCCATAAGAAAGGCATCGAACTATCTTACATGGACGGGCTGCGTAATGAATACGGAGAAGGGGACAAGGAAGGCGTGACCCGTACAGACATGAGTGACAGGGAACAATGGGCTACAGTGCTGGCTCTATTCCAGTCGGGTAGGTTTGTGAGCCTTACACACTCGGACAAGACTACAAGCCCTGTGTTTGGCGGGGGCATCCTTATGAGCCCGGAATACGTGATAGACAAGGATACCAACGGCTCCCCAGCATTCTCCACTAACGTGATTGACGACATCTACCAGCATGTGTTCTTGGCTGAGCACGAAAGGATGCAGTCACAGGCTGCACACAACATCAAGAACTACGACATAGCCAAAGACCTGTTCTACTTGCTACCCATCTTTAACAGGGAAAGTATGCAGGAGATGGTAAAGGAAGGAAGAATTAGCCAAGGCCACTACAATACCATCTGGGGACAAGACGGAACTATCAACGGCGTAGACACACAAAACTTTGCACCAGCAGTTAAAGCCATCATCAAAAGCCATCTGGATGAGATGGTTGAGCAAACATTACAGACTTGGCAAGATAGCAAGCTGTTAGATGGCCGGATACCACTGACTGATAAGTACACACGCAGGCTGCTGCAGTATATGGATGTGCACCCCAGCGGGAAGGAATGGTGGAAAAAACCTCTTGACAAACGTACATGGAAAGATTCCATAGACACTCTCATTCCCACCGATGTTGTAAGAAGTTCCGCACTTAGCATGGTTGCCATGCACTACACAGCCAATGCCTTCCTCATCAACACAGGGCTGACACAGGCATTCTTTGGAGACCCGGCCATGGCCTTTAAACCTGGCAAGCAGGATATGACAACCGTGGAGAAAGATGGTATGAAAGTGAAACAGGTAGCCGAAGGACGGCAAGAAGCCGTTGTACTGGCAGCCTTAGACCAATATGGCAAAAGGCTGGCTAAGGACATAGCTCCCGGCGCTGACAGGGACTACTCCGACAACCCCCACTATTCAGCCATCACCGTGGCAGATTACGAGCCGATAGCTAAAGAGTTGGCCGGTGTGCCCGGGTATGAAAAAGGCGTGGCCGGTACAGACGCCCAAGAACTAATTACCACAGCCGAGAAGCTGTATGGCCTATGGAAAGATGGTAAGATTGACAAGCCTACGTACGACCGTGGCATCAACATAATCGAGGCTGCCAAGGGCGGCTTCTATACATTTGAGAATGACCCGCAACTCAAGGGCCTCATCTTCCAAGCTGGCAAGCCCATGGTTGGGGGAATGGTGGCAGACGGAGACGTAATGCGCTATGACTACGTGAAATCTTCTGATGTTGCCTTGTACCCGCCAATGACAGCAGGGCGTGAGATTGACAAGCTACGCACAGCCATGGAAACCCAAAAGATTGACAGGCTGGCTTACTCCTCAGCCAAAAAGATTGGTGCGCCTAAGGATGCTGTAAGTCTATTCTCCAAAGATGGTACCATAGATGAGAAAGTATTCAAATCTCCTGAGTGGCAGGCTTCTGTGCAGAAACTTGATAGGGCTAACATGCGTATCCAGCAAGAAATTGTACATGAACCGGATAAAGCCCATGTGCTTATTGTAAGTCAGATGAATAAGAACCTTACAGAACATTTGGCAACTATAAGAGGATTATTAGACTATAAAGGGGAACATATTACCGGCGCAAGGTTAAGGCAGATAAAGGAGGATTTAGTCAATCAAATGACTGAAAAAAATCATCAACACTTTCTTGAACAAACAGGCGCTGATGAAAGAGCAGATGGCTCTGTCTATCTCAAAGCCCCACGCAAGTTCTACAAGGTACTGGCTGAAGAAGCTGCTACTGGAGCTGGGTACGGGAACAACGACTTGCTCCAGCTATCCTCTTTCCTTGATGGCAAAGATGAGCTAACAGTTCCCCTTTATCTCGCAGCCAGCGCCAGCAAGTTCGAGGCTAAAATGATGAGCATGATACAGAAGATTGTCAAAATCAAAGTACCAGGCCACAGCTTTGTACAGGCATCTTCTGCTGGCTTCGGACGCATCACCACAGATGAAGGGCTGGATAAGAGTGGCATCACATGGGTAGGAGAGCCGTTGAAAAGTGAGTTGCAGACAGCAAGACAGGACGGTGAAGGTAAGACCATCCCTGCCCAGATACTTGTCTCCTCAGCCCACTTTAAGCGTATCATGGGACAGGACATCAAGGACTTCATCAAAGATGGCAAACTCGAATTGAGCGATGACCAGAAGAAGATGATGCAAATGGTGCTAGCCCGTATCCCCAACCAAGGGCATTCTTCCATGCTTGTGGCCGAGATTGCTGGCTTCTTGCCAGAGACCATGGCTGACACGATGATGGTGCCGATGGCCATCACCAAGCAGATGGGTTCTGACTTTGACGTGGACAAGGTGTACACTTACAACCGCACGCCGCACGGTGGGCTAGAGAACGACTACTTTGATGTGCACTGGAGTGTACTGACACACCCGGAGATGTACCAGAGCATGATGAAACCGCTGGACATTGACGACGCCAAGGAAGAAGCCAAGCTGCTGGCTGACAAGAAAACCAGCATGAACTACTTCTCACCAGCCTACCAGATGCAGGACTTCCAGTCTATGAAGGGTGCCAAGGTGCTTGTGGGGCAGACTTCACTGGCACTGACACACAACGCTGAGGTGCAGAATAAAGACCTGCCACTTATCACCAAGACACCTGAAGGAGACAAACAGGCTTCCATCGTGGTACTGGATGATGATGGCAAAGAGCTGCACTTGACACACCTATCTGGGTATGGGGTGAGCACTTACACTAACAGCAAAGGCGAGAAGCTGCAACGCTCCAAGTCTGACAACATACAGATACAGCAGTCCGAATCTGTTGACCATGCTAATAACAGGATAGTAGACAAGTTGAACTTGACGCCAGATACATGGACGGCTTCCAATGCTATCAGCCGGTTACAAAGTCGAGACAATGGCACACCAGGTAAGGAAGACTTTGAACCAGGCCAAGCGCTGCCATTCAGTTTCAACGCCCGCCTGCTTATGCAGCCTATCATACGAGAATTCTCCAAGGAGATGAGTGTAAGCAACGACAGCCTTTCCAACAAGTTCATACCGAATGTAAAGCTATCTGTATTTGATGGGCTAAGAAACAAATACATGACTGAACTCAAGATAGAACTTAGTGGTAAGCGCAAAGAACTGGAGGCTATTGAGAAGCCTGAGGACAAGGCAGCCATGCTGAAGACTATTACTGATGAACCACTGCCAGAGCATATACAAGACATTGTGGACAACCACAAATTTAATCCCGAAGGTTTGCATGAGACATTCCTGATGGGTCAGAAGGCCAAACCTGAAGCAGAGTTCTACGCCCGTCAGCTTGCAGCTCTATCCTTGTATGAGCAGTTCGATGGGGTAGGCTCTCAGATTGTAACCTTACAGAGCGTCATGAGCCAGAATACACGTGGAGCTGGGGCCAACATGCTGGATGCCTGGAACGTAGTGGAGAAGAGAGCTAAGCTCGGCACTAACATCTCCGAGCCAATCCTACTGGGCAACACACAGTCTTTGTTTGGCAACAATGAAGTAGGCACCACATACGCACGTACCATCGGTACAGCTACATCCCTCTACCATGATATACTCCCATACCACAAGATACTGCCACTCTACGGCTATGTACAGGAGCAGGCTGGTAGGGGTGGGGTAGATATGAGCCCTAAGAACAAGTCCACCATATTCCGTGCACTTAAGCATTTCATGTACTCCCACTCAGAGCTTGGCTTGTACACAGATGCGCAGAATGAAAGAACACGCCTGCTGTTCTCCGGTGAAGGCAGGCAGAGCCTTGCTGCCCGTGTGCAGGAGGCCAAGATGACTTGGGGACGGAACGACCACTTGCTGGCAAGGCTCAGCACAGACATCAACCTTGATGGCCAGGCCCCAGATAGGGTAGAGTACTCAGCTTCTAAGGTGATGGATGGCAACGAACAGATTGAGAATGAACGCTCGTGGCTCTCAGGTTTAAAAAGCGAAGACCCCAAGGTACGTGGGTTGTTCGAGGACTTGATACGCTACAACTATGTGACAGGCGGCTTACAGAATGCACGCAACTTCGTCAAGTTCATTCCGTGGGCTGCGATAGAAGGCTCAGGCATTGCCGCAGGGCTGAGAAGCTTGGACAGTAGGCTTGCCAACGCGGCAGCCAGCCGTGCACTCCGTGAGCAGATATTCCAGCACAACCCAGAGATGGCCAGGCAGTTGTCCAGAGACATGAGTGAGACAGACAGGCCGTTGAAGAAAGGTAAAAGGCCGGGTACCACGTTCTCGCTCGACAGGCCAATAGAGGGAGGTAACAACAGAGCTAAGAGTATGCTCGTGGAAGTGACAGGGCCGGATGGTAAAAAGATTACCACATTACCTGATTACGTGAGCTATCGTGACGGCAAAGACATGCGCCTGTACAAGGCTGTAGAATGGGGACAGAAAGTAGTCTATAGGCAGATTGACACCCTTGGGGATAAGAAAGCCGGGATAGTTGAATACGCAGCCAATGCCACACGTGAGGTACGCTCGTTGGTAAAGGCTAACCGTGTACCTGACGAACCGGCCCTGATACGTGGCGAGAAGATAGAGAACAAGAGCATAGCCCAGAAAGTGATGGGGCAAGTTGGCTTACCTGAGACTGAAGGTGGCCATGCAGATTTACACACAGCCCTACAAAGGATTTCTGTAGACCCTGAGCAGCCTGAGTACATTAGCACCATGGCCGGCATGCTTAGCAAGCTCCAGCGCAATGTGGTGGAGGATACAGCTTACTCATCTCTGTTCAAGCTGGATAAAGAATTCTCCTTACGTGTGGCAGACCTCGGCACTGGAGACAGGGCAAGATTTGACAGTATTGGCAACTCCATGGTTATTAACTCCCAAGGGCTGAGTGACAAAACCAGTGCTGCCCAGGACATCATCCACGAGACGATGCACTACCACACCGGCCTGCTTTACGCAGCCTATGAAGGGCCGGAGATGTGGGAGCGGAAAGGATACAGTGAAGGGCTGAAGAAGAAGCTTGGGCAGGTACGCGAGATGATAGATAATAACCCAGACTTCAAGAAGAAATTGGATGCGCTGGATAAAGTGCGCAAAGAAGCTTACGAAGAGTTCAGCCAACGCGTAATCAATCGAATTGGCATGGACAGGTGGAAAGCTGAGACATCTAAGAACGAAGGGCAGTTCGGCATTCTACACTACGCCTTATCCAGCCCGACAGAATTCATAGCACACTTGTTTACACACAGGCAGACAATGGATTTCTTGAACGGCTTGCCTGCCAACAAAGAAGGACGTGGATTGCTGGAACGTGTAACTGACGCACTCAAAAACATCTGGGCCCATTTATCGAAGGCACTGGGCATCAAGCAGGGTAGCAAGATGGAAGAAGCAGCAGCCCACGCCATAGACATACTTACACATAGCCAGCTGTCTAAGGCTGATATGTTTGATAGCACTGCTGCAGATTTAAGCTTGATGAATGCCAGCATTTGGAACGCAGCCAAGAACCCATTCAAAGCAGATGACACACCTATAGGAAGATTGAAAGGTAAGCTGGAGGAAGAACGCCGCTCTCTTATTGGCAGCCAGACAGGATTGAAAGACCCAACCACCAGGGACGAGCTGAGAAGAAGGATTGAAACATTGAAAGCCCAACATGAAGACTTGTCAGAAACAGCCGATTTGCAACGTATCCCTGTCATAGCCAAAGAACATCTTGATTGGGTGCAAAGAGTGCTTGAAAGAGAGAACCCTTCACGCAACGAACTTACTGCTGCCAACAGCCTTGCCAACCTGTGGGCGTATGCAGACACCATAGACTCAACGCTGACAGGCCGGGCAGTAGAGGCTATCCGCAACCTTGTACCCAAGATGAAAGACTTGATGATACAGGAAAGTGGTGGAAGCCTGAGTGCTGCCAGCTTTGACCAGATGCAAGACTCGGCTGCAATAGAGGCTTATCTCCGTTCGGCCAACCAATCAGCCAAGAACAAACCGGTACAGTGGCTCTCGACTTACATCGAAAAGGCTGTGCATGGGGAAGATGAAGAAGTGCGCCGTAATCACATCGCACACATGGAATTGAAAAAAGACATGGTGGAATGGGGTAAGTCACACGGTATGGGATTGAAAGAAGTATATGGTAAACTAACCCGGAATGAAAGCAAAGCCTGGGGTCTTGTTACAGAACACAGCCAAACCTGGGACGATTGGAGGGAAGAGTTGCAGAACAAACGCAATGGTGCCATCCGTGCAATAGACACCAACCAAGGGCTGACTGATGCTGAAAAGGCCACCCACCGTAAGCGTGTGTGGGATAAGTTTTGGGCTGATACCCGTGAGAAGTCTGTGTTTGTGGATACACGTAAGTTCTTTGACCCGATGACCGGGGAACTGAAGGCTGGCGAAGACTTTGACAAAGCTCATACCGCTCTTGTCAAGGAGCTTGGTGCAGATAGGGCTGATAGGCTGGTGAAGGAAGCACAGGAGAAGTACAAGAAGTACGTGGAGGACAGAACTATCCGTATGCAAGGGTTGGATATGGACTACGAACGAGATATTGCCATTGTGGATGCCATGCCTGAGGGTACCCCTGAGCAGAAAGCTGCCAAGGACGCGGCCCGTAAGGATGTGCAAGAGAAGGACAACGCCAAGCGTGAGGAATACAAGAATATGTACAGCCCCAACGTGTTCTTTGATACAGAGAACACCAAGAAGAGCAATTCTGCTGCCTACGAGAAGTACGTAACCTTCAGCCCCAAGGGCAGTGAGAAAGCTTTCTGGGATGAGCGGTATGACGACATACAGAAGGATGCCAAGTTGAAAGACATCTATGACAGATACAAAGCCTCGATGGACAGGTTCAAGTCATTCCTACCATCCACTGTTCAGGAGAAGATGGGTGCTGAATTCTTGCCCATCATCCATCAAAGTGTGATGAGTGACAGCCTTGATTTCCCAGCCTATATGAAGACAATGACAGAACGGATGGTGAAAAACCTCGGAGCTGCCAAGTACGAAGAAGATATGAATGCCCGGACTTACAACCGTGTACCTATCCAGCACGTAGATGAGAATGAGGCTGAGGTAGTTGACAGGAGTAAAGATTTGATAGGTATTATTGATATGTTCAACATGATGGCCACCCACTACAAGTACGCCAGCCAGGCTAAGAGCATGGTGGATATGGGCTCAACCATTCTGAATGAAATCAACAAGGCCCGTCTTGCCGGTACTGTGCAAGTAGAACAGAATGGCCGGATGGTAACCGTGAACGACAGCCTGAACAACAGCATTGCCGCACTTAAAAACATGGAAGATGTAGTGCTATATCGTAAGCCTAAGCAGTTAGAAGGCGCTCTCGGCACGCGCATCTATAGTAACAAGACTGAGGAAGGCGAGAAGTTTTCACTATCCCCGTTCGAGCAACGCCGTATCCGCAAAGAAGTAGATAGGCTGATACTCAAGCGTAAGGCTGTGGAGGACAGGTACAACAACGCGACAGAAGAGGAGCCTTATAGCCAGTCTGAGTTTGAGGCTGATAGAGATAAGCTGGATGATGAGCTTAGCAAATACACCGGCTACCAGCTGTACGGCTCTAAGATTGGTGACAGGCTCATCAAGATAGCACAGCTCAAGGCCATGAGTTACAATCCATTCTCAGCCTTTGCCAACGTGACGTTCGGCCTCATCTCCGCAGGCATACACGCCAACGGTAGTACGGATTTCAGCTGGGCACACCTTGGGGAAGCCTTCAAACGCTACCACGCGGGAAGGTTTGACAAGGACGAGACAGCCAAGATTACCAACATGATGGACAGGCTGGGTATCATTGGGGACTATGTTGACAGCAACTACGGCCAACGCAAGAAGTTTCATGATGAGGTACCGGGCTGGAAACATGCCATATCCCCATTCGAGCTGATGCGCAAAAGCGACTTCTACATGAAAGCCGTGACCACCATGGCCCTGATGCTCAAGCATACAGTGGAGGTGGAGGAGAATGGGGAGAAGAAGACCATCACCCTTTACGACAGCCTTGACAAGAATGGCTATTGGGACAAAGAGCGTTTCGGTGCCAGGCCAGAGTGGCACAGCGAAGATGCCAGTGAAGAAACTGCATGGCAGGCTTTCCAGCTTAAAGCCGGACGGGTTAATACCATCATACACGGCAACCAAGACAAGAGCAGCCCAAAGATGCTCAACAGCTACATACTTGGCCGGCTCATCATGCAGTTCCGTGGTAGTTGGCTGCCAGAGGGTTGGTATTCACGTTTCCAAGAAGAGCGTTATGATGACCACCTGGATAGGGCTGTGAAAGGAAGGTACAGGACACTCGGGGGCTTAGGCTTAGGTGGTAGTTTGGCTGTAATGGTTAAGCAACTTCTGAATCTTATTCCTGGTGTGAAAGTAGACCCATTCACCGGCCATGTGATACGCGGTACGGATAAAATGACAGGAGAACAAACACGGACAATGCTGGAAAACAGTGAAGTAGATATTGACAACATGAAACGGAACTTCGCTGAAGCAGGGTTTGCCCTGACGCTGACAGCCATGATTATGGGCCTCAAACACTTGCATGAAAAAGATGACGACAAGAAATGGCAGTATATGATGATGATGAACACGCTGATACGTACGCAGCAGGACATCAATCTGTACTACACACCGGCTGTGTTCGACCAAGTATTTCGTAATCCTATCCCGGCCATGAGTGTGCTCAAGGATTGGGGCGCCCTTATTCCGGCTTCGGCAAGGCTCGTGACAGATGACCAGTATGAGTTTGACCAGTGGATGCTCAAGTTTACCAAAGCCTTCCCATACCTGAACCACGTCAACAGGGTAAAGACGCTTATGACCAAAGACATCAGCCAATTACAATAGCAAACAGGCTCCATAGACATGGATAAGTGGAAGTAGGACAGTACCTACTTTCACTTTCCTATGGCACTAACACCCGTCCTATCACTCGTTTCAATAGCCCCAGATGCAAGCAGCATCACGGTGAAGGACACCACTGGGGCATACAATTCCGGCACCAACCCTGGAGGCTATGGTTCACCTAACCTTGCCCAAGGGGATGTTACCACTGTGTTATTCCAGGTATCTTCTTATGGTAACCTGGCTGTGTCAAAGGTATACTCCCCTTCATCATTCTCAGATTTGTTTGGGACAGGGTTAGGTATTACAGCAGGTAACCTAACAATGGGCAGCGTATTAAAGGATGGTGTGTATGAAGTCATTTATGATGTGGCAGGGCCGCGTGTAAGTGACGCTGTAACCATTACCCCATTAGACACTTCTTTCCTCCTTACCAATGCCAATACCCTGCTGCAAACTGCAGTAGGTTTCATACTACCGGACGTAGACCCAGCCAAAGTGTGGTATGTAGATAGAACCAAGTCTCTATCATCTGCCGGGGGCAGCGTTACGGAAAAATTCCCAGACACAGGGGTTATCACCGTGTTTGACTGTCAGTTTGTATACGAAAGTGACCTCAAGATACTTATCTCGGCTGCCGGTAATGCCTGCCTCGTACAAGACATCGGTAAATGGGCTGACTGCCAGTGTCCTGAAAACACTGATTTTCGCGACATCTGGAAACGGCAGACATACAAGATAGCCCGTGACACCAAGTTCAGCCAAAATCTTTACTACGACGCCCATAACCTAGCTGTGAAATTGGCATCTTATTGCTCACACTCTAAACCTTCAGGCTGCGGATGTTCATAACTAACAGTGACATATCAGACAGGTACACCCGTGGTGTCAATGCCATCACGAACATAGCCTACAACAAGTATGGCCGTGACCTCTATGGCATCCAATACCGTAGGCTGAAGACAGAACGAAAGATACTGCTGCTTCTTACAGCTCTATCCAGCTGGGATAACAGGCCGGGGGCACCCAACGTTCTTACTCTTCGCCAGATGCAGGCTGTGATGAGTCATCTTGTAACCCTGCCTGCACAAGACCCTGACAGTGACAATGTAACCAGCGCTGACACAAGTGTAGCCTTGGCTGGGCAATCGAATATCTCCCTCACTGTACTGGATACGTCCACCATAGACTTAAGTTACAGCAACAATGAGCTTTCAGCCCAACTGAAGGTATCTACAACTGCAGGTAACAGGGCCACGGTGAATGCTGACGGACTTTACGTTTCGTCTTCAGCCGATACCATTACCAAACTGCTGACACAAGACAACTTTGATGCTGGTACTAACCGGTACACCAACACAGCTTGGGCTGGTAAGAACTTGCTTGTGTGGCATAGGGGTCTCGGTTACCTTCTCTATAACGCAGCCAATCCAAGTGACACAACTAATGAAATCAGCATACAAGACACGGGTGGGTTTACCATCACCATCCCTGGCTTCAATGTACACGATGGAACCAATTACTTCTACGTAACAATCACAGACTATGCGTAAACTACTGATAGCCATAGGCATTTTACTGGCTTCTTACTCAGCCTTTGCACAACCCGTAAGGGAAACATCCCCGTCTTCTATCACCAGCCTTGTACAAAGAGGCATGTTTGGCAAAGACTTATATCTACCTAAAGTACGTACAGCTCCTTCTGGGACACCTGCTTCTATAACTGGGGGTGTGGACAGTGTTGGCGCTGAAGTATTCTGTTTGGCCGATAGCCTTACTTACCTCTATGTAGGTGGTGGAAATTGGATACGGAGTACTCCATCGGTAAGCGGTAAGGTTAATTATACTGACACATCCAGCATGTTAAGCCCGTACCAACGCGCTACTTTTGCGGTAAAATACGCCGACACAGCCTCCATGCTAAGCTATTACTATCGCTCTAACAATCCAAGTGGGTATATAACCAGTTCTGCAATTGCTGGCAAAGTAAATTACACAGATACTGCGACTATGTTGAATGGGTACTACCGTTCAACCAACCCTGCTGGCTATATTACAAGTGCAGCCATATCTGGAAAATTGAATGTTAGCGATACTGCTGCGATGAATGCGCGTAATACGTTGGCTTACGTGCTTAACAATGGAAACATTGGATACAAAAGTATATACATAGGCAACACCATACTTGGCAGTGATACGATTTCATTTAATGGTACCGGCCCAATAACCATCACCACTTCCAATACCAAAGATGTTGTTATCACTACCAACAACCTACGGGTAAATGATTACGCTACTTATTTTACCGGCGCTGGTGGTGTAATTGCACCATATTACGTAACAAATTATTATAGTGGTATAGTTTTTGACGGGGGAACAGGAGTAACTAATGTTGGCGCTGCTTTTCCTGGAGTTGGCGCTAATAACAGGCTTGTTTTTCCTGCAAAATCAGATACAATAGCTACAAAAGGTGATATTATATCAAAAGTAAGTAATTACGTAACTAAAAACACAGTTGATACAATAGTATCTTCTAAAAACTTTTTTTCTGTTTTAGACTTTGGAAGTATTTCAAATGTAACAAAATACGGTGTAATAATAACTCCAAATATAATAAACAATACAACAGGAGATATAGCAATAGCTCTTCAGGTAAACGGAACAACAAACATAAGTAGTAACCTAATTGTAGGAACAGCAACAAGCAGTCCTATAGTTCAAGCTCAAACAAAAATAATATCAGGGCATTATTCTTCTTATGGAAATGGTGTTTTACTTTCAAATGGTGTAATAGTTGGTGGAAGTGGATACACAAATGGCTCTTATACAAATCAAACACTAACAAGTTCTACAGGTACATTAACAGGAGTTTATGTAACAGTAAGCGGTGGTTCTGTTACAAATATAATATACGGCTCCAATAGTAGCGGATTTAACTTAAGCGATACAATTAGGTGGCCCGCTGGTACAGGTACAGGGTTTTATACTTTAGCTACAAATGTTACAGGAGGTATTTATATAGATAGCTTTGGAACAACTAATTCATTTATAAGATTTGTAGATAAAAGTAAACACCTTTTAATAAATTATTCTAATTACGCGGATACCGGAATTTATAATTTAGACGTAAATGGAAAAGCAAGAATAAATGATTTATTAAACTTGCCAAATATATCAACAGGAACAGCAGCAAATGGACTTTATTTAGACGCAAGCGGAAATGTGATAAAAGGAGTAACTCCAATAAACTTAACCAATTTGTCTGCTTCATCACCGCTTGCATATAACAACAGCACAGGGGCTTTTTCTATTCAACAAGCAAATACCTCACAATCAGGGTATTTAAGTAGCACGGATTGGAATACATTTAATGGTAAACAATCAGCAGGTAACTACATCAACAACGTATATTTAAGTGGCACCCAACAAAACCCCGCAGATATTTCAATAACCGGTAGTGCAAGGTTTGGGGGTAGTTATGCAAAACCTTTCTTTTGGTTTGATAGTTCAACCAATCGGCTTAATGTTTCTGCAACAGGCTCGCAGCCAACTTCAAATATTGGGCTTGTTAACATTACAGATTCATCCGCAAGCAATCCGTTAACTATAACCGAATTGGGTCGTTATGCGACAGTAAATGTAAATGATAAAACTGGTAATCGCTTCCAATTTGGTTATGATACTTTATTTGGTAATAGTTATATTTCTTCACAAAGTTCGGTGCCGTTATCGTTGCAATACAATGGCAACGAAAAAGAAAAAATTACTGGTAACGGAGTAATTATATCAAAATTGAACATTGGCGGTGCTGATAGTGTCATTCCTTCGGGCATTTTTATAGCGCCGGGTAACATTTTTCGGCATTATCAAAGCACAAATACTATTACAAATGCTCAGTATTTATCTGGTGCTTTTACAAATAATGAGTATAGATTTTTAACCCAAGCATCCGGTACTGGTAACGCTCCAACTTTATTAGTAGGAAATTCTACAATAATGGGAACTTACTACGACAACGCTGGCCAACATACGGGGTCTAGTTTTAAAATCATGGATACCATTGGCGCAACAAACAATAATTCAATACTTGGAATAAAGCAACTTATTGGCAACCTTACAGGTTCAAGTGGAACACAAATATTGTCGACTGACTACGCAACGATAAATCAAACATCATCGGCTGGGTATATACTGCACAGGTTTTTAGCTTATGAGCAAGGCACTGGGGGGGGCGTAAAAAAGCTTTCCAGTTGGGCAACTACAAATGCGCTCAACGGTGCTGGTTCAATAACCGAAATGGCAAGCATAGATAATGCAGGTAATGGTTTATTTGCTGGTAGCGTTGGGGTGGGTTCTGTTTCTTCTAACAATGCCAGCGCAGCCTTACAAGTAACAAGCACAACGCAAGGGTTTAGGCCGCCTACCATGACTACCACCCAACAAAATGCGATTACCAGCCCTGCTACAGGATTGCAAGTATATAATACTACAAATGATAACCCAAGTTATTATGCTGCAAGTATAGGAGGCACGGCTGGGTGGGCAGGTTATCAGCCAATTACTAAAGTGGTCGCTGCTGCAACAACAGGAACCGTAACGGCTACATTAAACAATGTTAGTGTATGGACGGTTACCCCAACAGGCGCAATAACGTTTAATGCAAGCGGCGGTGTTGCCGGGCAGGAAGCCACATTGGTGGTAACCACAAGCGGCACAACGGCATATACTATCACGTTTGGAACCAATTTTAAAACAACTGGCACACTAAGCACCGGCACCGTAAGCGGCAAAGTGTTTACCGTTGGTTTTGTGTATGATGGCACCAACTGGAACGAAAAAGGGCGTACAACAGCTATGTAAACTATAACCTAAAATAATATTTTATGTATTTCAAATTATCGGGCAGCACAACAGCAAACAACACCGTCAACGCTGTAAGCGGTGCAACAGGAAATCCATGGTGGGTAAATTTTCAACCCACGCAAAACGAATTTTGGTTTGCAGATATAAAACCAGAAGATTTAAACAGCAATGTAATGGTGCAGGGTACGTTAACGCAATTTGCCGCCGATGGTATTACGCCGTTAATGACCTTAACGATGTATGTGCCTATTTTAGGTTCAACATTGGCCAGTTTTGGCGGTACGGGCGGTGTTGCAGTAAACATAACCGCTTTAAACACCTTTTTAAGCACCATTGTACCATTTAATGTATCAACATTTTTACAACAATCATAAACTATACCTATGAAATCTATCCAACCAAAAACAATTCACACAGGAGGGCTTACTGGAACTGATATAACAGCAACGCAGATTGCAGTCGTAATCGAAAGAGATGATTTGGCCACTAATTGCCAACTCGTGTTCCAACTGTTTGATACCGCTGGCAATCCGGTATTAGAAGCCGAGCATTGTACTATGGATGGGAGTGATTACCAGAACTGGAACGGCAATAACGACTACCCTTATACTTACATCGCTAATCGGTACAGTCTCACACTTGTTTAATCTCAGACTATGTACACAAACTATGAATTTTTCAAGCAAAGGTTAGCAGCTTTAGGAATAGCTCACTTTCCAATTGATAACAGCCTTACCCCAGAGTTTACTGCGGCTATCACCAGTCTACAAAAAAGTCATGGGTTAGAGCCAGTAGGCTATATTGGGCCAAAGACACTTGATTTGCTTGTAGCCAATGCCTATCCTGAACTGCCTGCTATTCCTTATGTCCATACTTCTGTACCTGAGCAAGCTGTGATAGATTACTTAAATAGTGTCCAAGAAACTCCAGAGGTAAAGCGCAGCGCCTACATACTGTGGGCAAATGAAAGTGCGCACGGTAAGAGTGGCATCAACGGGAATTACGTAGGTGCCCAGGCAGATGTTGCCCGTTGGCCCAGCCAATTTGATGACACTGTATATGCTACTACCATCAAATGTGAGAACATGACTAGCAACCCTCGGAGGTTTCTTGTATTCAATAGCTGGCAACTGGGTATAGAATTCTTGATAAACCGGGTGCAAAGCCGGGGCCTCTTCATAGGTGGCCACGCACACCCGTATAGCAATATGGACGTAGATGATGTGGAAGAGTTTGCCAAGGCATACTGGGATGAGTGGGTGGAAGGCGACCATAGTGACCCTCCTGCTGCAGAAGTAGCAGACATTGTTGGGCTGTATAAAAAGGCTGCAGCTTATTTTCCGTAAACTCTAAACACACATACCATGTCACAGAACCATCCTCGTACAAGAGAACAACCTCAACAACAAGACGCACAGCCTACAGTTACACATGCAGTGTACCGATGGGCAACCCCTATCCTATTAGCTATCATTGGCTGGTTGGCAGGTAACAAGCTAAACACAATGGATGCCAAACTCGACTCGGCGCTTACAACCCTTTACAGCTTACAGTCTCGCGTTGCTGTTCTGGAAACCAAGCAAACTGAGGACGAAGGCACATTAGCAGGTCACGAACAAAGGATAACATCATTCCTTGAGCAATACCCGCTAGACCGGGAACGCAGGAGAATCAAGTAATACCCCCTATGAACCCACCGAAAAGGCTTTCAGGCTATCCTGGAGCCTTTTTTCATGCCCAGTGGCGTAGTATCTGCTGGTAATGGCTGTGGATGTATGACCAGCTGATGCAGCAGCCATCTCAATCCCGAGACTCTCGCTGATGAGGTCTGTGTACAAATGTTTGAGGCTATAACAATCCTGCCTCACTCCCATCTTCTCCTTCACATGGGTATGCCAACGCCTGACTATTTGCTCGTAGCGAATAGGCCGTTTCCCCGGCACCAGCCCTTCTGAGAAAAGATAATCCCCCTGCATATCCATCAACTCCTTCCACAGCCCAAGCACATCACCAGCTATCACTTTGTGCACTTCACGCCGGTAACTTCCCTTGCGTATAGTGACAGTAAAGAGCTGCTCTTCAAGCTGAACATGCTCCTTTCTTACAGCCAACAGCTCTGTGATGCGTGCACCCGAACAGAAGAAGATATGCAGGAAACGGTAGAAGACGTAGTTGTTCTGCTTCAACCTCGACGCTATCTCTTTCCATTCAGCCAGGGTCATCACTTCACGCATACGGTGGATAGTTTTCTTAGGCTCTACACTGTGTACAGGATTAGATGGTATCATTTCCATCTCAAGTAGGTAGCGGAACAGGATGGACAGGTACGTCCTGTACTGGTTATAGGCCCGGTCGGAAAATTTTACTGAGAGGCCGGCACACCCATCCAACATCTGCTTGACATGCTTACGTGTAACCAAATGCACCGGCATGTCCAACCGCTGGTTAGCTATCGACTGCTTGACGCGTCCTACCACATGCTTTAACCCCGCCCGGGTGCCATGTGTCACAGTTACTTTCTTCCAAGCCATATCCAATGCTTCACTTAACAGCCTGTCAACTCGTCTGGCCCTGGTTCTAAGGCCAGCTTCTACGTCTTTCAGGAGCCTCACGGTTACCTGCTGTCTTTCCTCACGACTCTTGTACTTATTCATGCCTTTGACGATTACGAGTTTACCCGTAGCATCTCCTTCCGCATGAAAACGGTAGTGGATATACCATGGTGTCATTGGGGCATTTGCTGACTGCCAGTTTGAAGGGTGGACAAGGATAGTAGTGAATGAGTCCCCATTTGGAAGGTAGTTTCGCACTGGAATTAACGATTACGTTAACGGTTGTTATCTAATCCACTGGTTATCAGAGGTGTGCCTTTAGTTTGGGAAACTAATGCTCTACCAACTGAGCTACTTCCGCTTGTGGGGTGCGAATGTACAACAAGGGGCCGTAACCCACCAAATTGCAACCCACTATCTCGAAAACATACCCTTACATACCTGTCAATTTCACTTGCCGTTAACGATTTCGTTAACGAATGTAGGAACCATGCTCCATAGGCTCAAGCTCAAGTTATCCACAGCCCGTGTAGCTTAGAGGTCTAATACCCCTACTATGTTCAACTTCCTACGTGCATCACTCTCCGATGTAGACGGACAAACGTCTTCCAAGCGTGTAATTGCTTACGCATTGTTGCTTATCCTGGGCACCATGGCCATCACTGACACATTTACCATAGCACACTTCAAGGCCGACACTTGGGATGATGTGTTCTATGGCCTGCTTTTGTACGGGGGTATGATTACCTCTGAGAAATTCACTAAACGCTCCATCCGTAAAACACCCGATAATGAAACATCTACCAGTAGCACTACTCCTGACAGCGAGTCTGTTGTTCTTCAGCCTAAGCTCCTGTAATTATGCCCGGATATGCGCTGAGAGGTTTCCACCTCACAGCGACACGTCTACTACCGTCCATGACACTCTTGTCTATCATGACACGGATGTAACAAGGCTGGTACCCGTGTACATTCCTTCTGACAGTACAGTAGTGTCTCTGCCTACAAGCTTGCATGACACTGTCTTTTCTGAAAACACTAAGTACTTGTTTCAGAAAGTCATAGTTCACGACGGTAAGGCCACAGTAGTATGTGCTACAGATAGCTTACAGGCTGTAATAGCTAAGTTGACAGTGAAGCTTCAGACGCTGGAGAAGATACACGACCAATCTACCACTATTAAGACTACTGTACATATCACCACTAATCACATCCCGAAATGGGTATGGTGGCTGATAACTATTAACATAGCCTATTTGGCGTACAAATTCTGGCCATCTTACTCGGGCATACTCGGCACCGGTGTGTCTGCAATCGTAGCTTTATGCAAACGAAAGGTTTAGTCAGCATAGCTAAAGCCTGGGCCAAGTTTATAGAAAGCTCAGAGGCTACAAAGACTCTGATGAAGAGCCGCCTATCTACCTGTGACAGTTGCCCGCACAAACGGCAACTTAGCCCTTTTGGCAAATGGGTTATCCTCGCCATCAACAAAGAAAGCTCAACATACTTTTGCGGCCAGTGCGGTTGCCCTTTGGCAGCCAAAACAGCTACCCCTACAGAAACCTGCCCACTGAACAAGTGGGAACACTAACCTCACAGACAGCGCTTCACGGCGCTGTTCCTGTTTAAATCCAATCCTCCTATGCCTATTAACACACAGCACCAAGCCCATCTACCCGCAGCTCAAATTATGTACGACTCCGGCCTCACTGTCTCTGAAATTGTCCGTAGGCTGAGTAAAGAACATGGGATAGATACTGACTCGTATGCATTCCAGATGCATCTCTACCGACATCTCAATCGGAGTAAGGTAAAATCAACGGCTCAACGGGATGAAAATCAGTATGGCACGGATGCTATCAGTACGGATAAGAAGCTGACATCCTTCAGTTACAAAGACATCATCCCATTCATACAAGGGTTGCAGAAAATAAGCAAGCAGGCTTCCTTTAACCAAGAAAAGGCTGCATGGCGTATCAAGACAGACAAGCCTATTGTGGTGGCCACAGTGGCTGACTTACAGCTCGGCAGTTGGGCTACAGACTATGACCTGTTCATGCGTGTGACGGATGAGATTATCAACACACCAGACTTGTATGTGTTGCTGTTAGGAGACATCTTGCAGATGGCTATTAAGCTACGGGGCGTGCTCGAAGTCTCTGACAACATCATACCACCTAAGCTACAGTACTACTTCCTTGAAAGCTGGTTGCAAGACATCCAATACAAGGTGATAGCCTCCACATGGGATAACCATTCAGTCATGAGGGAAGAAGCCCAGGCCGGCTACTCCACTTATGCAGCCATATTCGGTAGACATACAATCTACGCAAACGGCATCTGCCACCTCGACACAATCGTCAATGACATTACATACAAGTGGGCCATCACCCACTTCTTCCGGGGAAAGTCTATGTACAACAAGACACACGCACCGGAAAGATATTTACGCATGGAATTCCCTGAAGGTGACATAGCCGCACAGGGAGACTTCCATGAGCCAGGCATCTCCAAGTTCTGGGAAAGGCAGAAAGAGTATGTGGCCATTGTCACAGGCTCCATCCAAACTAACTCCGGTTACGCCAAGCGTTTCTTCAGCCTGACCACCGCCCCCGTCTACCCTTGTGTTGTACTGCAGCCAGACCAGAAGATGGCCACGCCATACTGGAGTGTGAAAGAGTATTTGGCCAACAAGCGGTAAAGGCGTATGTTGAAAATTATCTACCCATTTTAGCCGATGGGTTTAAAAAAGTGAGGGCTGCAGTACATATAGTACTTCGCAGCCCTTCTTTATAAACTGTAGTCCGGGCTATATCTTGCCCGGTTTAAAGTCCAATGTGATAAACCAATCCTGTCTTGGTGCTTCCATGAGTTCTTCAGGAAGCTCGTGTTCTGGTATCTTTAGCACCTCTGCCCACTTGCGGCGCAGAACTGTGCTCTTTTCGAGTGCCAGAAGCCGCGCGTCTGTTATATCCGTGTCCGTCCTCTTATCCCTGTGCCTGTATTGAAGCGTGCTACCATCTGTAATCAGCTCCTTGGCTTCCTTGCTCATCATGCTGTACTGCCCCTTCATAAACCTTTGGATGTCAAGCAGCCACCTGTTGTCTAACCGGTAGACTAAATAGACTCCTTCTTTAGGCTTGGCATGGCCAGCGTATGCGTTGCATCCAGTCACTTGTGTGTTACAATCAAACAAGGATTTGATATGTGCTACAATGTGGCTGCCATCAGGAAATAAGTAAGTGTTAAGCAGGTTGCTGGAACCAAAATCCTTGATATTCATGCCCACGAGGGGCAGGACATACCAAGTCGTCAGGTTTTGCTCGTTCAGTACTCTAACAAATTCGTGCATTCTTTTAATTCTTCTGTGTCTTGAAATCCATTCCTGTAAACAGACAGGTCAGCGATACCATACTTCTCCCAAAGCGGGTGCTCAGGAGTCATCATAGTAACGGTTGCTTCTGTCTCGGCATAGATAATGGGGCCATAGTACGGGCCGAAGTGCTTTTCGTAAGCCCTTTTCACCGTGGTGCCCCACATGATTTCGTCCACAGACTTGAGCAGTTCTGCCGCCTTCTTTTCTCCCATCCCTGGAATGCCGGCAATATTGTCAGCGCTATCACCCATCAGCATCTGCATACACCAATTGTACTTGGCCTCAGTGCTGGTCACTTTCTGGATTACCAGGTCAGCACTGGTCAAACCCTGCCCTTCTTCCTCAGCCTTTTTACGTGCTGGTTTGTAGTTCAGATGTAGGCCGGGTATCTGCCTGAGGTCTTTGTCTGGTGAACAGATGACAGGAATGGTAGCCTCCTCATACATCAATCCCATAGCAACCATTGCTACGACATCGTCTGTTTCAAGGTGGGCAGGAGCTTGGAGAAATTTCCACTTAGTCATCAAGTGTTCCCGTACCACAGGCTCCCAGAAGCGTATCCACTCCATCTCATTTGTTTCCTCCTTGCCCGCACGGTTACCCTTGTAAGGTTTAAATTTGTAGATGTGGTAGCGGAAACACTGGCCCGAGTAGCTCGGCCCAAGGATGCCAAGATACGACTTAGCGCTGGATAGTGTGAGGAATTCCCTCATCCATGTATCCAGGGCCCCGTGCATAAGCTCCACTTCACGGTGTTCCCGGTGGTGCCAGCCTATCATCCAGGCAATACTGTCCCCGTCAATGATGAGTGTATTGCCTTCAGAGGAGCCGGGCTGCTGTGTTGTTGAATAGTTCAAGTTTTCCATGGATTAATTTCCAGTTTGTGTCATTGCCAAGTTTTTCCTGCCTTACCAGCCCGAGATTATGCAACACCTTCAATGAGCTGAGTATAAGCCTGTGTGAGTATGTTGCATTCACCATTTGAGGGGCGGTGCGTTCTTCTTGCTCTAAGCAGCGAAGAATGTAGGTTGTGACAGGCTTGGACAAATGGTTGTATATGAAAGCGGCTTTTGCGTAGGCTGCTAACGGAATCTTACTTGCCTGTTGTTTTTCCATGGGCTTTCGTTTGTCGTTCATTGGAGGTTTTGCTTCTATGGCAAGTCTTGCAGAGTACTTGAAAAGCTGCAGGGTCTTCTGCTGTAAGCCGCTGGATAAAGGGTGCAATGTCAGCCCAATCACGTAACGAGCCACAAGGTATGAGATGGTCAATCTCTACGGCTGCCCGGGCAAACCATTTCCTGCACTTCGAGCATTGGTATTCCCATTTCAGCCTTCGGTTGGCATTTCGTGATGGACGTTTTGCAGCCTCCAGGGCCTGCTTCATGGGTATCCAGAAACGGAAACTCTTTCTTAAGGCACTTCTCAGCTTGCCCCAGTATTCAGCCTCAGTCATGGTACCACCGTTACGGGTTTTAAGTACTCTTGGTTTCGTTGCCATAGGATAGTAGGATTATAAAGGGCTGGCCGGTACTCGCCTTACGGGCTCCTTCCCGGCCTTCTGCCCTTTGTTTAGATATGAGCCAAATGTTTCTTCTCGGCCAGGTCGTCATGAAGCTGACCAACCTTTTCCTTGTGTGCATCCACAGCCTCTTCAATCAGCTTGGCATACTCAGCATCTGTAAGCTGAGCATACTGGCTGGAATGATACAGGTTCTGTGTAACACCAGTAAGGGCTGAATGAGGGAAGAACTTCAATACGCGTAGTGCACCGGTACCTTTGTGGTCAATGCCGCCAATGAACATCGGGTCAACGAACACGTTCAGGGTGATAGTGCCTTCATTCTGGTAGTTCTTGATGTACCTTAAGCCACCAATATGCAGCCCTTTCACGCAGCTCTGGTCGTCATTGCAGTTAACTTTGTCCCAGCTGTCGAGATAAGTAGGCTGGCCAACACGGATGATGTGTCCTTCATATTCACCAGAGAAGAACTTGTCCCCGCTTTGGCGCTGCACAGCAGGTTCAAACACACGTTGTTCAAGGAATGTTGGCTTCTGGTAAGTCTTCAGCCCGCTGAATTCATCCACCGTAAAGTCAAACCTGTCTACTTTCTTCACGCCACCATCTGCAGTGCCGTCTGGTACAAACTTCCAGTCAATTTCACTTACGACTTTGTAAGTAGCTAATACAACTTGTTATCGCTGTGGCTTTTTATCCTCAGCTTCTTATACTTCTTAAGTTTGTATAAGTTCGGCGTACATTTTCAACCAGTTCACTCTGGCTGTCAAGCACTCTTGGAGATATTATAGTCTGCTATGCAGTTTCAATCTCTACGCTCTACGCAGTTCAGCCTCTTTTAACTTTCTGAATTTGCTCGGTATTAGTGCCCCTTGAAATATCTTATCGTGCTTACGTTGTAGGTAAAAATGAGCGTCTTTATAAAGGAATTTGTGTAAAAGCTTAAATGCTTCCATTTTTCTGACTAAAATCTTATAAAGTTTATCCTCTCTGGTTTCCCAAGAAGTTTCTATCTGATTATGATTAAGCACTTGTTCAAGCTGTTTTAGGAACACAATACTGTTTCCACAGATACCAGCAACTCTATAACAACTTCCGTCTTTAGCTATACCTACAGAACACCATCCATCTCCATCAAATACTCCACGTATGTAGTGGCGCAAAAGTTCTGCTGGAATTGGAGGCATATTTATTTCACAATAGGACTTTCGATTACAAAGACCCAATGCTTGTAAAGCTTTTACGATTTCTTTACAGTTACAGCTAAAGATGAAGGACTTTGCAGTACCTTGAATCAATTCTAATTCTGGGCCAATATTATCTCTAAACAAGTTTAAGATATAGACATCATTACTGGTTACTTGAATAGTTTTGTCATCTTTAGCTATTGAGCCGTCTGCTGTAAAAAATCCAAGCAGGTAAGCTTTTAACTCATTATCTATTACATCAAAGAAATCACGATATTTCAAAGAACTAGTATCTTTTAGCCGCCACGATTTTCTGTGAACTATAACAGGTAAGGAATATGCCTTAAAGTGGTGTATAAAGAACTTACGAGTTTTGCTATATTTTTCAGTCAATTGCTCGAGAGTCATCCCATTTAAGTGCTCTTCATACCACTCTGTTACTTGCTCTTCTATGGGGCTTAATTTGTACCGTGTCTTTACTTTCAAGGAGCCTTTCATAGTTATAAGGATTAGAATACTAATGTATGTACCTAGTAGTCCTTGATTTTATACTGCTATGAAGCTTAAATACTTTCACCGATTTTGCTTGATGCTTATTACAACATATTACTATGCTGCCGGGCTATACACTAACCCTTCCTGTGTGAAACTTACATCATACATGGTAGCACGCTGGATAGCCACTTCGGGGGCCAGCCCGTTCTCATTCACCAGCTTGGATGCCAACTCGTGGTTCACCACAGTTGTGTTGATATACTGGGCAAAGCGTTTGGCTTTGTCATCAGTGTACCATGGATTACGCAGGAAGCGGGCCCAGCATTTTACCAGCGGCAACACATCAATCTTCTTTTCAACGGAAAGGATGATGCGTTCTACAAGCGACTTCGGTAACGGTTTGCTACTCACCTTACCGTTGATTGCCAGATACACCTTCCCGGTGTGTTTGTTTACCCACAGGAATTGACCACCCTGGGCATGCTCTACAATCTCCTTGTAGTTTTCCTTGGTAAACGGCTCAAACTCTTCGAGTATGGCCTTTAACTCTTCCATTGATGTAGCTGTGGATGCCTTCTGCTCCAAGTCTTTCATCAAGGCGTACTTCTGTTCGTCGTACTGGATGCCGTAGGGTATCCCGTTGTACGAGCCTGAGATGCTGTCGTTACCAACTCGGTTTACGATAATCATCATATATTGGTTTAATAGTGACAAAATTGGGAGGGGCAGATTCCTTTACGCACAAGCCATGTTGTACCCCTCCCGGCCCTCATTGGAAGGGGCTGACGGATTCATAGGAGTGTTATATGGGACATCCTCTGTATTGGAAGTAATGCCTGATTTCCTGCTCTTGCTCCTGTGTCAGTTTATCTCCGTTTACAAGCGGGGAGACAATATTCATCAGAGTTTTCACAGGCTGGCACCAATCAACCAGTTCCAGATACATATCATACATTTCTGTGTCAATAGCCTTGCCATTCTCTATCTCAACACCTTTCTGCGGATTGAACAGTTCCACGGCAAGCTGGGCTATTGACTCCTTGTCATCGGGGTTACTCCTCACAAATAGTTGGAACTGCCCCACTTTGTCCAAGTGGGAAATCAGCTGGCCTGTTGTGGTGTCGTCTGCCCCGAGTATCTTGGTGTCAAAGCTCATCGGCCTCCAATAGGCTGTGACATAAGTAGTTAGCTTGTTGTAGCTGGCGGCCTTGTCCGGGCTTATCTGTTCAAAGCCCCGCAGAAATGCCAGGTCGGCTATCTTCTCTTTTAGCAGCCTTGCCGTGTTCCACCGTATCAGTACATTGCTCATGGTGATGGTCTTGTTTCGGATTTCCTTGAAGAATTTGGTGATGTGTTTGAAGTCCTTGTAGTACTTCACATTATTCTGGGCCACCTTGATAAGCCTAACCAAGGAACTTTCATAAAAGTTAGAAAGCCTGGCATAGTCACTGGTATGGATATGCCCGTAACCTTTTTCTGTAAAGCGTTCAGGTTTATCTTCAGGTTTTAAACCATATGCATAAAGTCTCCTCAAAGACCCAGCATACCGGCTAAGCAAGGCTGCCGTATGTAACAAAGGCTCAAAGTCCTGATTGCTCCAGAACACTTCTTCATTCTTCCAGGTGTCCGTGAGGTGTACTGGCATCTCTATCTTCTGCATTTCGTAAGCCCGTTCAAGAGATGTTAGCTTGGAGTAAGTATCCACAACCCGCGGGGTATGCAGCACTGTCATACCTGTAAGCTTCCTACGCTCCTCAGCCGATTGCTGTGCCTCTTCTGTCTGCTCTTCAACTTCTTCCTCTTCCTCCAGTTCGTTAGCCTTGAAGTCTTCTGGTACAACAATGTTTTCGTACCACACTTTATCCTGCGATGCATGAATGTAATTATGCAATGTGGCCACCTTAGCTTTAATCAACCCGTAGGTACCCAAACCAGCTTTTTGTGATTGCTCTGCAAGCTTCTGCGTATTGGCTTCATCAATCCTTGGGCTTATCCGAATATCTTCAGCAGTTAGTGGGGTGCCGTCTTCCTTAGGGTTATACTCCAGCTGCAGCAGTATGAAACCTTGTTTGTGTACGTGTGTCAGTATGTACTTGTTACGCCTATTGGAGATAGGCCCAACATGAATAAGCAACGGCAACCCTTCAGACAAGGCTGTAGTAAAGCCCTGGTAGTACTCGACTTTCTTCTTGATTTTGCTGCCAGTACGTTCAACAGACATCTTCACAACCCTGCACCAAAGCCCATCCAACAGTTTGTTGTTGTACCTGATTCGTGAATCAACTGGGTAAGACAGCTCTATCTTACTCATATCCACGATACGGGCCAACCTACCTATCACTGTGTTCTCCTCAGCCCTACTCCACAAGGAATTAGCTGTGGCCTGTGAGCAGACTCTTAACCAGCGCAGAAAGTCTCTTTCCTTCAGCTCTTGATTGATGGTGTTTTGGGCAATGGATACTACTTCTTGGAAGCGTTGTACTACCACTTCACGGGTTTTATCGTCCCAGATAAGTGATTCCCGACTGGGGTTGATGCTGATTTTGTCAGGGTCAACTTTAATGCCGATGTTACCCATCTTATCCTCAAGCTCCAATTCTTGGAAATTGACATAGCCATAGTTTACACCATTAAGCAGTATGTGTGGCTTAGAGTAGCTGCTATTGCTAGCCAGCACAATCATGTCGTCTTCATACAGAATGTCAGCTTTCACCGGCACCTCACGTTGAATGCCAGCCTCAACAAGGAATAGCTTTACATTCTTGAAGTACATCAGCTGGCTGGTAACAGCATCAAGGTATTGAGCCTTATGGTGTTTCTTGGTACCTATCTCAATCTCCAACCCATTCTTGTCGCTGGTACGCCAGTAGTAGCATGTGTAGCCGTTTGAAAATGTGTATGACGCATTCGACTGCAGCGTCGTGGTATCGCCAACTTGTATCAGTTCCGTGGCCGGCACGATGCTTTCAACGCGGTGGGCATACACATTAAATTTGAACTCCATCCCATTGTACCGGCTGGTGATGGTGTAATACGGACAACCGGTAGATAATGGGGATTTGGCCCCGATGCCAAACTTGCCTAAGGCTTTGGATAGCAGCCTTTTGGAGCTATACCCCAAATTAAAATAATTCTCCAACCTTTTCCCTCCTAAGCCTACACCATGGTCACGAATGACTACATTGTCCTTGCCCATGTCACCGCCATCTGTGTAAATAACTTCCACTGTGTCTGTGGGAGAAAACCAGTCCAAGTTGTAATAGGCTGCATTAAATCTACTGTCTTTGTAGATGTCTCCTTCACGCTGTACGAAGTAGTCTTCCTCTTTGGCCTCACCGGAAAGGATGGCCCGGGCAATGTTCTTCTCTGTGATGCTGTCCAGACCGTTGCTTACAAGCTCACGGATGGTGGACTTAATTGGGTAGGCATACTGGTGTTGCTGTAACACATTCATCATCAGCCCGATGGCATTTGAGTCAATTTCCTTGGAGAATCCTCCTGATATTTCTGCCGTTTCCTGTGTCAGGATTGCCATACACTACTGTGTTTTCGATAAAATAATTCAGGTCACACTCATAGCGTGTCTGAGATAAGTGGTTGCCCAGCTGGAATATCACCAACACTTCCCCGCTCGAGTCCTCCACTGCCAAGCTCTGAAGCTTTCCAAACCTGATGGTTGAGTCCGGGGCCTCCCAGGATATGTTCCTGTTCTTTAACCCTTCCTCCAGCCTCTGCTCGATTTCTTTGCGTGTTAGCAGTAATGTCATTGTGTGGGATTTCAAATAAATTGGAATATACTGGGCGTCCAAGTTTTTCAAAAAGACATACTTCCAGCCTTGCACCTAAGCTATCTTCCCAATCATATAGCTTGAAAATGGCATCCACTTGTTCCACCAGTATGATAATGTCATTAGCCAAATAATTTTCCCACGCCACTGCACCTTCATGTGGCAGCTTCATAGGATTGATTACATCATGGCCTAAACCTTTGACCAAGCGTTCTGCAAAATCAAACTTTTTGTAACAGAGCTTTTCATCTAAGCCTGAAATCTTTCCAGATAGGTATATTGTCATAAGTGTGGGGTTAACTCCAGTCTTTGATAAAGGCTGCCGCAGATTCTTGTGGGGTGAGGCCCATTTCCTTGTCAAACTCAACGGTTTCACGGTCAAGTTTTATTTCATAACCAGTTTCCTTTACCAGCCTTGATACTTCATCATAGTATTCTTCAAGTGTCATCTTGTTATAGTTTCCAGCAGCTCTTTAGCCTGCTGCGGTGAATAATCCCGTGTGAAATCTGATATGTCCTTAGCCTTAGTCTCCACGGGAACGTAGATTTTCGGGTAAGGGTACCATTCTCCACGGTGTTTCATGTCATTGTCAAATAGCACCAGCTTCCGCTTGTAGTGTGCATCAGCCCAATTGAAAAATGCTTCTGGCATCGGTGTGTTCTCACTCCTTGGAGCCACAGCCTCATAGCCAAAACTTCTCAGGCACATTACATCTTTCATGCTCTTGGTGATGATGAGTGTGTCTGTGTCGTGTTTCAATTGTTCCATGCCCATCACGTAGTTTTCCTTCAAGTCATTCCTGAACTTGTTACCTTTCTGGGCAAGTGGAAAATACAGCTGGTAGCGGTCGTAGATGCGGTAGACGTAGGACTGTGGTGGTGCGAACACCGGTGCTTTTTGACTGGGTGTCATCCAGTAACAGTAGAGAGGGCTTGTTCGGTACATCGAAAGCTCTGTCTGGCTGATGTTAAACTGTCCCCACCACTTCAAATCTGGCTGTGTAAGTGCACGGGGCCGGATACGTATGTCAGCCGAGTCTTTGTATGTGGGTCTATGCCTCACTATCTTAGGGCTGGCCTCCATTTGCCCGCCTAAGCCGAAATCACTCTTAATGCGTGCCACAGCCTCCCACTCAGTTAGGTAGCCATACAGTTTCTTTACAAGCTGAATGATTTCTCCACGTTCTCCCCTACCACCACTATCCTTCCACAGAAACTCTCGGTCTGGATACTTCAGGGAAGGATAGATGGCAAAAGAGGGTGTTTCATCATCGTCACGCAACGGAGACAAGTAATTCTGCTTTATGTCAGGCTCAAACTCTAAGTAATGGCAGTACAATGTGTACTCATCCACGAACTCGAGAATGTTGTCTACATCAATTAGAGTAGTCCCCATAGGATAGAAAGTAAACGGATTAAGCAAACGGGTTCGTGGCCTCGGCAGCTGCCGCTGTAGAGCCACTTTTCTTCTCAGCCTTATCAACTGAAGAAGGGGTGGGGTCATCTAATCCGTTGTCAATTTCCCATTTGCTAAATTTCACCTTGCTCTGTTCGGCAGGTATGTTGGCATGTTCCACAAACGTCTCGGCAAATTTGCCTGGGTCAGGAATGGTAGCGAAGTGCTTTTCCTTGCTCTGGCGTATCAGCTTGAAACGGAGTGGTGTGGTTTTGTCGTTCTGGAACGGTGCTATCAGTTGCACGAACCGGCCAGCGAGGTTGTCGTAGATACGGTTCAACACGTCTTGGTCAAGAATGCGTGTTTCGTAGTTTTCTGGGGTAACGCCCGTGCCTGCAAATTGAATGTCAAAGTTATTCAAGTCAATGGCGTCAGTGGTAAGGAACTGCTCAAGTATCTGTGTAAGGATATTCTTGAGCTTCTTCAAGTCCCTGTGCAGCATTTCTGCCTTTTGGGCCTGTGTCATTTCCTCTTTCTTAGGTAGCAACGGCCCGAATATCTGCAAGGAAAGGTTTGAGCTGTCACCTACCACGCCCGCTGTCAGGGCCTCGTCAAACAGGCTCTTCTTACTCGCCTCTGCAAGCTCGATTACCAGCCTTTTCTTGTCATTGATTACTGCACTCTTGATTACAACGTTGTTGTTGATGCCGACTGTGATTGCCATACTGTATGTATTGGATTTGCGAATTACGAATTGTGAATTTGTAAAAGGAATGGACGGCTAAGTTACTGCCGTCCATTCTGAAAATGCATTACTCAAATGGGTTGGCAGAAACGGCCATAGCTGCCGCTTCCACTTCCACATCTTCTGCTTCTTGCTGGTTATCAGCCAGTTGTGCCGCGTTTTGAGCGTCGCCGTCAGCTACAGGCTGTATAGAGCTTAATGGTACCAAAGCGTAAAACGCTGTGTTCTCCCTGCGTTGGGTTGTCACTTGGCCGGCGTTTTTGCCGCGGCTTACTTTCTTGGGTATGTTAGTGATGGACTTAGCCCAAGGCAAGCCAGTGGCAGGGTTAGCCACAAGCACCAGGTCTACATACTCAGCACCTGCTACCTCAGCCTGGGCCGGGGTACCGTCTTTGGCTTCCATAGCAGGTTTGTAAAACGTTAGGCCATAGATGTCTTCCACTAACGGTATCAATTCATCCATACCGAAAGTTTTGGCACCCTGGTCAAGCACTGAGGCTTTAGGTTTGCCAGTCTCTTCGTAGGTAGTGCTTGCAAACAAGTCTACTTTGGGCTGGTTGCGACTCACTGGGTTTACCAACAGGATACGCTTGGGTGTGGCAAAATGCGGATACAAGTTAGTGTCAATCACATCAAAGCCGTAGCCCACAAATGGACTGCTCTTATCTGTGTATTCAAGCTGGAACTTTTCTACCAGCTCGGCTGAAGGATACACGCTTCCGTCACGGAATACGCGGATGGCAAGCCCCTCTGGGTTGCGTTGCTTTTTGGCCGGTGCCTTACGTGTTGATGTCTGCTCTGCTACATCGCTGAGTGTAGCGCTCATTAGGAAATCTAACATATACTTGAAATTGAAAACTGAATGATTAATGAATTGGCTGTGGCTTAATAAACCTTGCCGTGTTTATGTGGGCGGGATTGGTTGTACCTGAGCTTCCAAGCTACGTGCTGTTCAAGGTTGATGTTGTACCAAGTACAGAATTTGAAAATAACTGCCAGTACATATCCCCATTGACAGATTGCATTGTGCTTATTCATCATTAACACAACTACATCTACAATACGAAGAACATCAGCGGCAAAGTTTCCAGAAGATTCTCCTGTAACATTGTGGTCTTCTAAAGGAATTTCAAAACCATGACAGTAGTCCAGGATACGGATTACAGTGTCAGCAATTTCATCTTCCACTGTGTCTTTCACTGTACTTAAGAAGCAATCAAGCCACTCAGCATCTGTGTTTACAGAAGACAGAAGACTATATTCTGCTGTACTGATTTCGCCACGTAAGAACTTTAATGCTTGATGGTTTTTGTCAGCCAAAGCCCTCCGTCCTTTTCTGTCAGCTTCTACAGCTTCACTCAGTTCAGTGATAATCAGCATCACCATTTCGCCTTTGTTACGGTCTTGCCCGGCTTCCCAAAAGCCTTTGGCTACATTGGTGTCGTAAATTTCCTTTTGGAATTTTAGTATATTTTGCATACTATGCTTGTTTAATTACACGGCTGCTGGCCGAATTGCGGCTGAACATGCGGTGTGTGTTGAACTCTGCCAGCACAATGCGTGGGAACCAGAGCAGGAATGATGTGATACGCTGCCCGAACTCGTTACGGGAGTCAGCGATGACTTTAGCTTCTATGGCCATGGTTAAGCGAATATAGCTTTCGAAATTTTTAAGGCTGATTTAACTCCTTCAGGTAGAGCAGAGTTTGCTGGCGCTGCAGACAAAGTAGCTGGGTCAATTCCAAATACCTCCGGGTAGATGGTAGTCCAACTGAATGGCAAGTCTTTACCAGCCAAATACTTCTGTCTGGCACCCATCACTGCACCATCGTAGGTTTGGAATGACATCCTCAGTTCGCCTTTGTTGTTGCGGTAGAGGTATGTGATGGCATCTGCCCGCGCACATACAATAGATGAAAGCTTACCGGTGAGGGAAATGTCATTCACTTTCACTTCAGCTCCATCTTTCGTGGCTATCAGCTTTTCCTTCACATGTACAATCAGGATGAGGTACGGGCAACAGGCTGCGTAAGCATCTATCACATCCATCACTTCCTGGCGTAAGTAGTAATAGCCGCCCCCATTGGGCAGTTCCAATACAGACCGCCCTTTGAACGATTTGCCGATGGTGGTTTCTTTGTAAGCTTCAGTGGCAGATAGCTCGGCCATGTCTTCCACAGCATCTATCGTGTCAATGGCTATGAATGTATACGGAAACTGGGCTAAGCCTGGCTTACCTACCAGCTTGGCTCCGGCATCTTTAATCAGCTTTGGTACGTATTTTACCTGGGCCATATTGTCAACCTTCATGGCTGTGGTCTCATAGGTGTCTGTGCCATGAGGCTGCTCAGCGTCCACAATAAGGCAGTCAGCCATCTTGGCTAACTCTGTAAGTTGCTCTGTCTTTCCCACCTTGGGAAGGCTGTACATGATAAGGATTTTAGGGCCAATCCTTGTGGCCTTGACGGGGTTAGCCCGTGTTGGGAGTGTTACGCTCATAATGTGTCTAATCGTTTAGCTTCGTCAATGAAGAATTGTAAGGCTGGGTCTAAAGGATGCTCAGGTAAGTCCCAGAACATCCCGGCTATTGGGTTCATAAACAAGGGAAACATCTTGTCTGCAGGGCCGTATCTATTTTTCATGAGATAGGCTGCCAGTAGATGCGATTGTAAGTCGTCAACTGTATAACCGTGGAAGGTCTTTAGGTTATATTGTATAGGCTTCACTAAGCCTATTACAACATCCCCATCGCGATAAGTGTATGAGCTGTCGCCAAAATCTAATCTCTGTGGAGCAATAGCTACCTCAGTTCGCTTTTGCTCCCTGTAAGCACTCATCATGCTTGTGGAGAACTGCTGGATTTGAACAATTGTAGCTTGAAAGATATTACGGAGCTGTACAGAGTACATACTCCACCTATCCATGATTGCTTTGGTGTTGATAGCTCCAGCTTCCACGTTGATAAGCGCCAAATGGTCTACTACCACAAGAGTGAAAGCCCGGGGGTCGTTAGGTTTAAAGCTGCGTATCATGCCTTTCTTCTTACCTTCCTTCGGCACATCACGAATGACAGTGCCTATCTTCTCGTAGTGGTCTTCAATCAGCTTATTCAGCATGCCTGTAGGATGTAGCATGTGGTCAATGATGTCAATGTCTTGTAACATCTCCTCTACCATAGCATACCCCCTAAGCACCATCCGCAGATGCACGTCGGACAAAGGCTGTCCAGGAATACGACCTAAGATGTAGTCAGAGGATAAATCTGCTTTGTACATACGCTTAATCCATTGGCACACCCATCTGGCTTTCTTTTCTGTAGCTGAAATCTCAAAGCTGAAGTACTTCACATACAGCTTGATACCCAGCCTTTTGCAGGCAATCCAGAGGGAAAACAGGTACATAAAGTCTGCAATAGTGGTCTTACCGACGCCGCTGTCAGCCCCGATAAGGATATACCTACCCCTGTGTGTGCCGTGGATGTATTTGTTAATATCCTTCAAACCATTGTCCAACCCTTCATTCAAGCCTTGCCTGCCACGGTTCACAGTGTCAATGAACGTGTCCTCCTTCTTAACAGCCCACTGCTTTTCTAACTCAGCCCATTCAACCTCTTCATCAGGAATTTCCCATGTGACCTTTGGCTTAGCCCCGCCTATACCGGTTGAATTCTGTGTTTCCATCTATCTCTTGTTTAATGTGTTCCTCAATTCTCCCGTCTGCGGCTGAAGCCAGCAGGGCCTGATAATCGCTCCTCCACAGCCCGTCAACGATGTATCGGCTGATGGTGACAGCATAGCTCTTGTGTGTCTTGTAATACAGCAGTGTGCTTTTAACCAGCACCGGATACTTGACACCCTCACGTTCCACCATCTTCCTGAAGGCTTTCATGGCAGGCTCGCTGTACTTGTTTAGGTCGTAGCTACCGTCTTTGCCTTCACAGCGCTGTGGCACTTCGGCTTCGAGGATGAACCTTGTGTACAAGGCTGGCCAATCAGTCGTGGAAGCGATAGCCGGCAAGGGGTGTTCTGCTACCACCGGGCCGCTCGGAAGCATCACCAGTCCCGTCTCCAGCCCTGTCATCTCCTTCATGAACTTGGCCGTCACCTTGTACTTCCCCTTGATGCACACCATGTACTGGTTGTCCATCAGGTACTGAACTGCTTGTTGTAGGTTGTTCATCTTCTTCGTCTGCGAGTTGTATGTCAGTAAGTGTATAACAATCCCACCAACGTTTTCGACACGAGTCACACTGTACAGGTAATGCCCTAGCATCCCAATCCATGTGCCCTGCTGAAATCTCTGAATTGTGACAGTAAGGGCAGTAAGTTGGGTCGGCTAAGTATGCTGCTTTTTGCTCTGGTGTCATGCTGGTACGCTTTTGTGTGAGTAATATTTTACCTTCTGGGAATCAAACCCCTCTAAACTCTTCTCCAGCCATCTCTCATCGGCTGTGTTCTGTACAACCAGGATGTAGATGATTGCCTTTCCGTTAAGTCCCAGGCGGAGGTTCCTTCCCACTCTTTGGGTGATGGAACGCTCATTGCTGTCAACCTGAATGACAAGGCTCTGGTCTAAGTCTGTAAAATTTATACCCTCATTCGCCGCGTTCACCACACCAAGTATATCCAGTTCCTTCTTGTTAAAGGCTGTGTAAGCTTGGCTATTACTCTTGCTATGGTACACGGCTTCCCCCAGTAACTCGTTGGCCTGGTCTATGCTTCCGCAGAATACCAGTGTCCTCTTGCCATCCCTGATAGCCTTAATGCAACGTGCGGCAAGGTTTGTTTTGGTAGCAGAGTTATAGATAAACCGGTTGCGTGCCATCGTGGCAAACATAGCCAGGTTGTCAAGCTTAGCTTTCTTAGCTGGTACAGGTTCTCTGGCAGCCAACATGCGCCACTTCTTTATCTGCTTCTCGAGGTACTCGTAGTGCTTGGCCTCCGTGGTCATGAAAGGCTTGTCCTTCGTACCAGCAAGGATGTTCTTCCGGCTGTCGTCCAGCACGGTTTGTATGACACGAATCTCGTAGTCCCGTATCATCCCATCGCTCACACCTTGGTCAAGGCTGTATGTGAAGACGACAGGGGCAATCTGGGCTATGATACGTGCTTTGTCTGGGTCACGCTTCGGGTCTGGGACGGTAGCAGTGAGGCCCATCACGGCTTCTGCAAGATTGGCTGCCAAGAAGGTCACGAGGGTATTGACTCCGGTTTCCTTGAAGGCTTGGGCTGAGAGAGATGTGAGCCTATGTACCTCATCGAGTATCACCAGCTTGTACTTCTTGCCCATCTCATTCTTGAGGGAAGCAAAGCAGATAGCTTTGACACCATCCCATAGAGGTTTTACACCCCAAGCTTCAAACTCAGTCGGCCAGTTTTCATCTCGCAACTTTTCAGTAGGCGTGACAATTAGCACAGGCTGCCCCTTACAAGCACAATCTTCTAACAGCCTTTTTACCTCCATCACAGCTACCCTGCTCTTGCCAAACCCCGTCCCAGCCACGATACTCCCGACTCTACCAGCAGCGACCCACGCTGCGTGAGCCTGCTGCTGGATTTCGTCCTTAACTTGGTTTACTGGCTTCATTCTTTTGCTGTTTAAGTTCCTGCTTACGTTGTTTGGCTGCAGTGCGGAAATAAGCGTAATTGTACTCGTCAAAGCCAAATGCCTTACGAGCTTTCCATTCAAGCCAGTGTACGATGAACTGGCTGTCTACCCACCACGGTATGTAACGTTCCATCACCATCCCTCCATAGGAAATTCGAGGTACACTTGTACCTGGTTCCTGATTTCGTTAGTAATCTGGTTCTGTCTGTCAGTGTTACGTGACAATCTGCCAAACCATCTCCAGCCGTTACCTGTAGCCTTCACACCGCTGTGAAATGTCTGCCAGTCAAAGTACAGCAGTTTACCACTTGGGGATGAATACTCCTCAAGCTGGCCTTCAGCTATCAGTTTGTTTACCTCAAGGTGCCACCTGCGGTAGATAAGTTCTCCCTCAGGAATAGCTGGCATGGTACATTGACCAAGGGCAAACTTTGTGGGACAGATGTCTCCATTCACCAGCCCGAGAATATGTTCAGACTCGTAACGTGGATTATCGTAATCAGGCTGCCCGGCTGTGATGAAATGCTGTCCCGGTGGGATGGCTGGACGTGGTACGTCGTCATGGTGCCAACCTGGAATGGCTGGGTACCATCCCGGCATCAGCATGTGTACCCGGCTGTCAAACACTGCTGTTTCCCATCCTTCGGGAAGGGCATCTAAAAAGCAGCGTGTAACAACGCCCCCGTGTTCCTTAGCGTAGGCAACACTAGCGTTGAAAAACATGGGCTCACACTTGATAGTGTCTTGTGAGAAACCGCTGTAGAAAGTTCCAACCTCCTTCACGGAGGATATGAATACTTTGTCTGTTGTTGCTGCCATAGCTTTAAGGTTCGATGAATAATGTGTTTCTAGCCCGTGTGCAGGCTACATAAAGTATTCTGTTACGTTCCTCAATGTTGCGGTTGTAGTCGATGTCCCACTTCAGCACAAGGCAGTTGTCGTACGTTGAGCCTTGGCTCTTGTGGCCAGTCAGGCAGTAGTTGTACTTGACCCATGCAAAGCTTTCAAGTACATTGAAGTACTGTCGCCATCTGGCAGCCTTGAACTGGTATGGAGCTTCAAGCGACCATGTGCGCATGTTGTTGAGAAGCCCGGTAAGACGGCTCTTGTCAGACTCGTGTATGATGGGTATAGTAGCACTTCTTTCTCTACCATCTGTATACCAGATGCCCTTGGCATAATAGCAGAGGAAGCTGTCAAGCCTCTTGGCTTGTGTTTCGTCATTGTACTCGACTTTCTTAGAGCCTGTACTAAGGTTGACAACTTCTATCTCTTCGTTGCTGGTAATGATGTTCTTGGCGCTCAGTACGAACGGTGCATCCATTATCAGCCTCTCACCTTGCATAATGTCAGCCACATGGGCTTCATCACGGTAAATGATGTGCCGGATGATTTCATTGTACTTATCCACCGTTGTATTACGCCAAGCCACTACTTTCATGTAGTCTGGGTCATCTTCGAACTCCTTGCAGGCGAAGTATTCTTGCAGCAATGCTGTTTCTTCATCATCTGCATGGCTGATAAGCCTGATGCCTTCGCCGTTGTTCAGTAGGTGTTGGCTGGGTGTGAAAGAACCAGATTCATAGTCTGAACGTATGGCTGTGGCAAACTCAAGGATGGGGTTACCATCTTTCTGCCGCATGGTCTGGCTCAGCTCGGCCACTACAGCTCCCCACTTCTCCGCGTACAGGAAAGGAATGCTATCCTTTTCCTTAACTGGGGGAATTTGGGCTGGGTCACCAATAAACACTACTTTCAGCCCTTTCTTCATCCATGGCACCATCCTGTCAAACAACTCCTTGGCCAGCATACTTGTCTCATCAAGAAATAGCACTTCCAAGTCTGCGATAGGCTCTTCACCAGCTTTGAGCTTGTCTGGGATGTAGATACGCTTACCAGTGAGGTGGTCTGTGTTTTCTTTCAGTGCCAAAGCACTGTGTAGTGTACGGTAATCCACCCCCAGAATACCTTGCCGCTTTAGCACTTTCACAGCCTTATGGGTCGGCGCACACACCCCTATCGGGCCAATCCTTAACGTTTTCAAGCTGTCCACCAGCTTACCGACGGTGACACTCTTACCAGTGCCGGCAAAGCCCTTCAGCACTGCAAACGGGGCCGGTGTACTACCCGTGAGGTAAGAGAGTAGCTTGGTGTGTGCTTCTTGCTGGTGCGGGGTTAGTGTGATTTCCGGCACGGCGGGGGCTGGAGTTGAGGAACTTAGCTGGATATTCCCTGGCTGGATTAAGTCTGTTGTAATGCTCATGTAGGAATGCTTTTAAGTCGGATTTACGAATGAAATAAATGCCGGGCTCCATTGGGTGTTCAGCCTCTTTGTTCTCAAAGTAGCCTTTGGCCCTCACCATCACAGCAAATCCTGTGAGTCTTTTGGCTCTGGCCACGCTACTGTCTGTGCATTCAAGCAAGAATGCATAACCTTCTTCAAGTTTGTCTTGACATGCATCACAGGTGTGTTCTTTACCCCTGCCACAGCAACGGCACGACGGGTCTAAGGTTTCTACTTTAATGAACTTCTGTGTCTTGGGCAGAGTGTGTGTTGAGGTTTCCATTTCGTTAAATGTTTAGAGATTTAAGTATAGATGCAACTTGTTCTGAGAGCTCTTCAATAGTACCATTATTGTCAATGGTGTAGTCGAACTGGACGTTATCAAGGGCTGTTTCAGATGGATGTTGATTAGCTGGCTGGCCACGGTTAACCCTGATTGTCACACCCCCAGCATCTTTCACTGCAGTTAATTCATTCAGGAAACGTGTGTCTGTGATAACCCAATTAGGGAAAATCATAAAACCAACTGCTTTATACTGACTCATCAACGCATTCACCCAAGTGTTCACATGTAAGCCATTCCTGACAGCATCAGTGCCAAGGCGTTGAAGGAATTCACGGCCTGTCATTGGGCGGTGTACTACTTCAAACTTGTCAGGCTCAAACACGGATAAACGATACTTTTCAGCGTCTTCTCGTGTGTCAAATGGCTTATAGGTTGAGAGATATTTTCCTTCAAACTTTCCAGACACAACCTTAAGCCCCCAAGCAAACCATTTAACAGGTAGTTCCATCTTCTTGAACTCGTCTGTATACAAGAACTGCTCGTCCATACCCAGCAGGATAGCTGCCACCTTGCGCAAAGCTGTGGCCCACTTACGGATTTGCCAATCCGATAACGTCCAGCTACTTGCTGTATCAAAGTCAATTCTTCCCCAACCCTCAATATGGTTGGCCATAACCCAAACTTTCACAGACTGGTGTTTATTTAGTTCCTCAAGCTTGATGTTATGCTTGTGCATCCAAGTATGGTACTGGATAATCTTGCCCACTGTATCCTTGCCTGAGCCGGCATAGCCCGATAGTGATATTATCATCTTACATTAGTTTGTGAAGCTTTAGGCTCTGTTCAAGCTTTAGGCTTCTGTGATTGTAATTTCTTAATAAGCAGCTGCTCCATTTGTAGCTGCCTAAGGCTTTTGCGGTTGTGCATGTTGAACAAAGCAATTACATGCCCGTTCAAGCTTGAAAGATTGCTTGCCATGGTAATTAAGTTTAAGACCAACGGTCTGTAATTGTTGTATCTGTTTTAAGTATGCTTGAAGTGATTATCTCAGCTGCAGCTTCTTCCATTAGCCTTGATTGGATGGGTGCCCAGGTTTCTGCGTAGTCTTCCCTGGCTGCGGTATCAAGTGAGTCGTGGACTTCCATCTTTAACTGTACAAGATTGGACAATTTGTTGTCATGGATATAGTTGTACACTTTAGTCATAGACAGCTTGAGAATATCTCCTGCACTGCCTTGGACTGGGGTGTTTTTACTTGCGCGTTCAATCTCCCCCAATCCGCCATGGAATTGAGCTCCTTGCAGGTGCGCATCAATAAATCGTATGTAGAATTTATGGTTAGGGAACCAACGTCTACGGTAGTACGGCTTGATAGTTTGGATGTAGCCTTTCTCGCAGCCAAACCTTCCAAAATAATCCAGCACAGCTTTCAGCTTGGGTAAGGCTGTGAAGTAGTCGTTGATTATCTGCATAGCCTCTGGTACCGGTATACGGAGAGTAGATGCCAGCTTAAAATGGCCACCGCCGTAGATAAGCATGAAGTTCACAGTCTTAGTGGCCGTTCTCATATACTTATGGCGTTTACAGGAGCATTTGTGCTTGGAAATCTTACCATCCTTGTCTGTCTTGTAATAGGCACAATCACGTTCAGCAGCATCCTTCCATTTCTTTTGAAACACTACCTCGGCTACAGAGCTGTGCAAGTCCTGGCCCTTCTCCAATGCCTCAAGCCAAATAGGCTCTTTGGACAGGAAGGCTACAATTACCAATTCTTCACTCACAAAGTCTGTGCTTACCCATTTCCATCCTGCTGGCAGAATGAAAGCATTCTTGTACTTGGTACCCACGGCTTCCTTCTTTGGCAGTTGTTGAAGATTGGGAGAACTACTACTTGTCCGCCCGGTACTCAGCACTTGCCTGAAGCGTGTGCGCACCTTACCATCCGGCTCCACATATTTGGCCAACCAAGCTTCACCAAAGGCTGTGATAAGTTTATCTGTATCCTTGTACTCTTCATAGTCAGCCACTATTGGATGGCTCGTCCTGCCAAGGCTTTCAGCTGACAAGTCTGTCACCTTTTCCACACACTGGATGATGGGGAGCACCTGAGCCACACTGCCCCAGTTGATGGTGGGAGTACCAGCCGGCACAAGCTGTTGGTTGGCTATTAGGTATTCCCGGTGGTTATCCATCAAGTCTTTTGTCACCTCTGACGTGTCCCCATCCAGGTAATACGGCAGCCAATGCGGCACCGGCTCCTGGGCTTTAAGCTTGTTACTCTGCCAGCGTTGAAGCACGGCTTTGGACGTACCGGGCAAGTCTGGGTAGATGTCAGCAAACATTTGTGACTTCTGCTTGGGGGATGCCCAATTGAGCAACAGCCTGTCCTTGGTATGGATGTACCCCAGCTCTAAGGCTTTAGTGTAGAATGGCTCCTGATTGAGCCAATCATTTAGCTTAGTTTGTGCCGCGGCCACTAAGGGTTCAACCTCAGCTTGCAGGCTCTTCCACCACGGCTGGTCAATTTCCATTCCATGGTACACCATCTCGGCAAAGGCTGGCACACAGTTGTTCTCCAGCTCTACTACCTTGTCAAAAGTGCCGTATTCCAATCTCACAGCCTGCTCACGGATGGCTTTACGTATGTTGGCCAAGTGTTTCACGTCTTGTGCAGCATACACCACCTTCTCAGGCGTGAGTATGTTGTCACCGAACGCTGTCTGCTGGCTCTTGTCAAGTACAATTTGCAGGTAGCGAAAACATACATCGTCAAGGCCATAGCCTACTTCATGCTCGCCTCCCTGCAACACCATCTCTGCCAACATAGTGTCATACACATTCTGAATACGTATACCGTGAAATAGCATTACCACACATTCAAACTGGGCATTGTGGATGAGCTTGGTCAAGCGTTTGGCTTCGAGAGCCTGTTTGATAAGCACCTTCTGGCTGTCATTTAGCCCACTCCATTGAAGTACCCATTCCGTCCCTTGCCAACCAAACTGTACAGTAATGACTTGCTTGTCACACCACCAGTCGGATGGATTGGTTTCGATGTCGAATTCTACCTCCAGCAGCTTCACTACCCAATCCACAAAGTCTTTCCAGTTGCCAGGATTATAGCCCGGCTTCCATTCTGTGGGGTTGCCTATCACGTACGTCATACTCTTCGTGTTCAATCATGAATAATTCAGGCTCAGGTACACTGTCGTACCGCCTGTCCTCGTCTTCTTGGTAGCCCAGCCTGGCCACGACATACACATAGAACCCAAACTCGTCTATGTACCCCTCATCGTCAATCCTCACACGCTGCCTATCTTCAAGCTGTGAGCGCCTCTGCCCTGCGGCTATGGCCCGCTCGTCTGTCTCTGACAGTATAGGGCTGTGGGATACAATGGTGTAGATGTGTATGTCAGGGTCGGCTGCAAGCTGTTGCTTTAGTTTCTCCGGGTCTGGTACGGCCTTACGTGTGTAGGCTGCATACCGTACGTTGGACAGCTTACCGTGCATCGGCGTGTACCAGTTCGGCCCTACCAGCGGTGGGGGATTTCTTACCTCCCGGAGGATTACCTTTTCCCTGTCGGCTGTCATCACTGTTACCATACAACCTCCCTTTTAAGTAGTTAAGCAATGTCATGGCCACCTTGTAAGGCATGACTTCCACCAGCCTGTATAGCAGTGTGGCCTTAGCCCTGTCAGTTAGCCCTTCAAATTGGCCTACTACCAGCTCAAAGTCCATGTAGCTTGTATGTACTGCATGTTCCGTCCCCAGCTGGTCTTGGGGCTCTTTCTTACGTTTCAAAAATCCAAACATCTGTGTCGTTTAATCTGTCAATCAATTACCCCAAGTCTATGTCCTTAGGCTCGCGGGCAGCGTATATCCTGTCTTGCATTTTGCTTACAGCCCTGTCCTTCTTGGCCTCTGCAACCCGGTGCAGTATGCGCCTTATAAAGCCTGTAGGCACCAATACCTTTTCCCCAAACTTCATTTCAGGGGCCATGATGTCTGCTACTTGGCGTTTGCGACCCTTAGTAGTCTTACGGTTGTTGGATGGCAAAGTCTGCTTGATAAGTCTACGCTGTGCGCGGTTGGGGTGCTCATGTGTGTAAGCCAATCCTACAGATGGCTTTAACTCTTTAATCTCCTTGTGGCTCAGTGGCCTGTTGGTTTGTGTCTTTTCCATTTTGCGATTTTAATATCTGGTCTGTCATCAGCCTGTTAGCGTTTTCTTGGGCCCAGTCAATCATCTCCATACTCTCCATCACCCAGATGATTGCCTTATGCACAGGACTTAAGTCTGGATACTCGTTGTCAAGCATGTCAGTGATTTCTTTGTAATAGCTTACCGGCAGCCATGGAAATCCCCCTGGGCTGAAGTAATCAATCTGCATAAGATGGGCCAGCAATACAGGCTCAAACTCCAAGCGCAAGGCTATTATCTTGTCAGCACAGCTGAGTACCACTTCCCTGGGCACCCCGGCTGCCTCAGCTAAGGAGACAGCAGTGTCTCCCACCTCAAGTTTATCCAGCCTGAGGAAATCTTTAAGTTTCTCCATACAACTATGGTTTGATTATTCGGCTGGAATTAGCCAGTTCTTGCGCCCTCTTGGCAAATGATTTCTGGACAATGTGTACGGCTGCTTCGTAGAAAGAGAACAGGAAATGGGTGTAGCACCATGCTTTTTGTACGTCCGTAAGCGTGTCACACGCATCAATTTGGCTGGCAAGTGCTTCCCGCACGCTGGTCGGCATGAAATCCACCTCGACCTTATCGAGTTGTTCCATAGTAGTAACCTGTGCAAGCTTCTCTTGCAGATTAAGGTCTTCAATGTTCTTGCGGACAAGAGGCTCTACCTCTTTAGCCATCTGGCTCTTTGTAGCTTCAAAGAGTGAGAGGGCACTAAACACTATCTCAACTTGGCTCTGGCCGTGGATGTTGATAAGTGCAGATACTGGTGTTGTACTCATGGTACGTGTTTAAAGTGTGAATAAAGAGCCCGGTGTAGAAACACCAGGCGAGAAAAACCAAATCAACTGCTTGTGAGAGTGGAGGTGGGGGGAGTCGAACCCCCGTCTTTCCTGCAAAGCCTAATACCGTTCTTACATGCTTAGTACTGCATCACTGCTGCACCGTAATTGGGGCCACACGATTGTGACCGCTCCACCACCAGCTTTTGAGTGAAACTGGAAACACTGGTTTGTGCCCTGTTGAAGTGCCGGGCTGGCAAGTGATTAGGCTGCGATAGCCTTGTCAGCAGCGAATGCCATACGGATGATGGCAGCGCCTTCTTGTTGACGTTTGTCGGTTGTTGTTTAGGAGTGGTTTGGCTCTCCCAAGCCTTGCATGTGATACTATTCTGTTACCTGAAATCAAATCCAAATACACCCCCGTAAGCAGGACAGCTCCCTGGTTCACTACTAACGTTTAAGTTATCCCGAAGAATAGCAAGCCACCACGCCCGTTTGTAATGTCCGAGCCAGGAAATCTTGCTCTCGGCCTCCTGCTGCCCTGCCTTGTCCTCGGATAAAGCTCACGCCTACACCGGGGTATCAGACTATCCCCTAAGGAAACGGTGTTACCCTGTCATCTGGATTATCGTGCCATCGTGGCTTGCGTTATTGCTCCTTTGGCTCTGTAGCCTGCACGTTGCGTCATCAGTATCTGGCTGGCATACCTGTCATCTTTGATGATGAAGTTTTCATCTCCAAGCTCAGCTATCTGTGCTTTGTTGGCATTACGGACGGCTATCTTGAAAGGATGGGCTGAAGACTTAGGGCAGATGCGTGCTTGGTTATGCACATACTGTGATACTTTTTTACTTCCTTTCATTCCCATCTTGCTGCCATAAATGAACACTCCGGCCATAACCCTGCTGGGAAACACTACAATCAAGCAAGCCTCATCAGCATTGTAAACAGCCGTAGGCTCTCCTTCTGATTTAAACTTTTGCATGGTTCAAAGATTGGTTGAGAACAGTGAGGATTAGTCTGTTTCTATAGAGCCTGGAGGGTCTGGCAAAGTGATAGGGAATATTACCACTTCCCTGTTACGTAGGAGCTTAACCTTTTCCAATGGAATAAATACGAACTGTTTTCCATCTACCCTGTATTCCTGTACACGCAAGTTGCCGTAATCAGTTATGCTTACTACTTTGCCTATACGTACAACCCTGGAAGGCGCCCATACTACTACAGAGCCTACTACAATTTCCTCTCCTTGACTGTCAAGTAACATCATTGTGTAAGAAATTTAGCGCGGTGGATAACTTGGTACCGCTGTTTGTTGATGATGAATGTTTTCTTTCTTGCGTTGCCCAGCACCTCATTCAGCAACGGGATGTGAGGCTCTGTGTTTTTAATGGCCTGCTCTGATGTTGTAACAAAGTCCTTGGCCCCGAATGGTAGACTGTGTGGGCCGATGGCAATGGGCCATTCACCGTTGAACACGTAATGTTCGAGGTCGAGTTCCCTGAAGAATATCATGTACTGCTTCATAGCTTCGGCTGCTTGAAGTTCTCAATCAGCATCTGCAACATTTGTAGCCGTTCTGGCCCAAGAGCCTGCACCTGCTCAACCACAGACATCATGTCTTTGATACGCCAAGCACTTACCCCCTCAAGGATAACATTTAGCTCTTTTACGGCTGTGGTGATAGGCTGCAGTTCATGCACAGCCTGCTTCACCTTGTCCTTTAGCTTTGGCAGCCTATCAAAGAACTCCTCCCAGAACTCATCGAGTTTAGTAGTGTGTTCTTCCTGTGCAGCTGTAAACTCCTGTCGGGCTGTGAGAAGCAAGGCTCTGTACTTCAATACTTCCTCGCTAAGTAGCTGATACTCCTGCTTCATCCAATCCTTTTCCCGTGTGAAGATTTTCTTTACCACTTCCAGTTGCATGGCATAATTGTCACGCATAGCCTCAACTTTGGCCTTGTCCTCTTTAGTGAGGTAGAGTGAGAGATACTCTGTTTTGTTGTCGTTCATAGTTATTTCTTTAAACTCCCCGGACGGGTAAATTCAGACCTGTTGACTTGCTTCTTCTTGGCAGAGCCCCCTGTGGCCTTGATGTTGTTAAAGTCTTCGATGCGGGCTCGTAAGCGTTCTGCTTGTTTCTTGGATTTCTTCATACCTTGATGATTTGGTGTGTTTTGATTGGTTGTTGAATGTGGCTGTAAACGATGTCAATGCTGGGGACGCATCTATCATCCACCTTTCTTGATTTCACAGCCTGTACCCTTACCGTCCCTTTGGCACTGATGCTGGATACCCTTCCCAGCTGTAGTCTTCCTTTACTGTAAAAACAGATGGTATCCCCAGGGGCAAGTCTGTTGTCGTAGATGTCGTATCTATCCATGGTTCTGTGTTTATTGGTTCATTATCGTCTTCGTCTATATCATCAGGCTCTCCTTCATCGGCATGGGCTGCATAATAGCTATCGGGCATTGGTACTTGGCCCATCTTGGCAAAGCATATTGGCCCCAGCCCACGTTTGATACTTTCGGCATCTGTAAGTGGGCGTGTGCACCGGCCACACTTGTTGTGATGCATTACTTCCATCTCTATGGGTATAGTCTTAGCTACTACATGCTTCCATATCCATCGGAACTTACGCTGATTTTCACGCCTATCACCCTCTGGGATGAACACGTCACCGCGTATATAGCCAATTTTGTTGAAGCCTGCGTCACGTACATACCAGCGTGTAAAAGACCGTGTGTCTTTGACAGAAGTGTGCTTTGGCCAGCCATAGATGAAGACTTTGAACTGGTTACCTGTAGATAGGTTGTTGAATGTGACTTCACACCGGCCTGCCAGCATGAAGTCATAAACGTACTCGTGTGCTATCATTTTAGAGCCTCCTTACATAGTTGAATTGCAGCTTGTAAAGCCTCAATGCGTGAGTCTTTGTCATTGACTGGCCACCAACTAAACTCTGCATCAAAGGGCTTTTGAGCATAGAACTCTGGAAAGTCTTTATCTGTGTCCATTGTAAGCTTAGGTTTGTACCCTAGCTTTTCATCAGCTACGTCATCCAGCAATAAGCATACATAATGAGGATACATAGAGTCTTCAAGAACTTCTAATGTTATTTCATAAACCCTTAACCTTTCTTCAGTTGTCAGTTTACTCCTTCTCATGGGTACACTCCTTCTTCAGTCAACTTAATGGCTGCCCTGAGAGCGTTAATACGTGATTGCTTATCATACTCTTCCCACCACCTACTTGTCTCATAATGAGTATGTGGAGGTTTTTGTGCAAACAGTTCTGGGTAGTCAGCTGATATTTGTTTACTTTGCCAGTAAGGGAGAATATCCAAATTACCAGCTACCTGTTTCACAAGTATGCACAGCCAAAAGTCTTTGGTTTTCAAATGAAGACTTTCTAAAGCTGCCTTGTACACTTCCAGCCTTTGCTCTACTGTAAGCTGGCTACTGGTTATGATTTCTGGTTTCATGTCAATAGTTTAAAACCAGCCAAGGGGAGACTGGGGTGGCTCCCCAATTCTATCTCACAGACGTTCATGCACACATATCTTGCTCACCGTCTGTTCTCGCCTAAAGACCCTTGCTGGTAATTAGTTAATCTGTTTTTGTATCAAAATCTGCCCACCCGTTTGTTACTTTATCCAGCCAACAACTGTCATCAGTTGGTTCAGGCTGTGTAAGGAGGGTTTGCTGTTGGTGTGTGTACCATGTCAGCTTTTCAAACCTTGATAGCTGTATGGCCCCGAGGATAAGCATCATGTCATCGCTGTAACAAGGCTCATCACCATCATACAGTGGGGGCATAACATAGTGTAGGCTGTGCAACACCACGGTCTTACTGTCAGTGTCTGCCGGGATGATGGAATATTCCACTTTCCAATTGCCTGGGCCGGCTGCAATAGTCAATACCATGGCTCCTCCGCGATTGTGCTTAAATAATCAGGATGTACCGAGCCTTCAACAGCATATCCTTCCTCAAGGTCGCTGTCATCAATAAATTCGTCATCTGGTTCCTGTCTCTTGGCATACTTTAGCCACAGGATTGTAACCACTCCCAGAGCAAAGCCGCTCAGGAAGCCGAATAGCAACGCTAGCTTGTCCATAGTTGGATGTTTAAATGTGAATTAAGATTGTTTGATGGGCCACCTTGCCCACGAAGAAATTAGGTGCCACACTGTATGCACAAGGCTGCTCACGGGCTAACTTAGAAAGGGTGAGTTGTTCCCGGCTATCCATCACTGGGACGCCAGGTCAGGGAATTACACGGATTGGCTACCGCTCTGACCCTGAAATCGTTATATACGTTTGAACACCATCAATGTGTCTTTGAACCACGGCAATGTCGAGGCTGCCCTCATCTTGTCTGTCTCAGCCAGATGAATCTCAAAGCCTCGTTGTTCCATAGCCCCGGTTATGTACCCGTTAGGCTTGCAGTTCACATGCCCGTCTCCTCCCTGCCCAGGTACAGCCCAACTCAGGATAATCCAGTCTTTGGCATACTTGACTACGTTGTCAAGGAATGTGTCCTCGAATTGGGCTGGAATGTGTTCTCCCACTTCAAGGCTGAGGATGAAGTCAGGGTATTGCCCTTCCATTGGCTGGGCATTGTAGTAAAAGGGCTGTGATAGGTCAGCGACTTGGCACATGGGGTAATTGGTGTGTGGATTGCCGTCATAGCCTATAGCCATCATACCTGGGAATGCGTTGATGCGGGCCACATACTTTCCTTCTCCACAGCCTAAGTCCAGCATTGTCCACAGGTTGTTCTCCCACATGAAATCCTCTATAGCGTCAGCCAACGCTTCGTCAAAGCAGTGCCCTTCATTTGTCTCGTTGAGCCAGGCTCCGTTTTCAGTTATCTTCATACGTCCTCCCCTTTCCACAACTCATACTGCCACAAGTACCTGTCGTTGTTATAGTCTGTGTCCTTCTTCAAGATGTCGCTGTAGCCCGGCATCTGGAGTGCTATCATCTTGGCTGGCATAGTGAGATGAAATTTGTTAGAATCTGGAGCAGATGCTGTCCCCTGTGGTATTAAAGCATTAAGCTTTTCTGTCTCTTTGCTAATGGCCACATCTAAGTGCTCATTCTCATCCATGTTTAAGAAGGTGTCATAGAAATTCTGGTACACGATATAACAATGTGTGCCAGACATAGAATGGAGTAACCACCAGCAGCTGCCTTTGAAATAAACCTTATGTGTTCCATACACGCCCCCTGTATGTACAGAAGTTCTTGCACAGGGGTAAGGTTTTTCATTTACAAACCAATCAGCGGCTCCTGGGGCCGTGAACACACAATCGTCTTCCATAAGCCAGACATAAGGCAAACCCTCGTCTTTAGCCATCTGGACTATCTTCCTGTGTGACAAGTGGCAGCCACGGACAGGATTGTCCTCGTCTATCGTGGCTGCGTGTATCTCAAACTCGAAGCCCTGTTCGTCAGCCTGCTTAGTGATATTGGCTAAGCGGTCGGCACGGGCAATGTTGTGGATGATGTGTGCTGTCATAGCTGTTTGTTGTTGGGGTTTTCAACCATGAAGTAATCGTACCAGAGTTGAGAGAAATGGGTGATGGTGTGCTGGGCCAGCTTCTCAGAAGCAAAGTACAATACGCTAAATTGCACGTAACAGTTATACCATGGTTCTAAGCATTTCTTATCATGGTTTAATACTATGTGCCATTTTGATTGGTTATACTGTCTCCAATTAGGGCTCCATCCTTCATTCAATGCTTCAGCTATCACAGCCAGCTTACAATAGGCCAGCACTGATTTGGCTCGGGCTTCAGATGGTACAGTTAAATGATTACTAGAGCCATGCACAAAGAGGGTATAATTATCTATCATGCCGCGATGTGTTGCCCAGTACAAAGGCTGCACCAACTCAACCGCATCTTCCCAGCTTTTCACCATGTCTGTGATGGATTCGGGAACAAGCTCAAAAGTATTTGCACTACAAGCTGTTGGCCCAATAAACCTATCAAATTGCACTTTATAAGAACGATGTGGGAATGCAGGTACTTCTATTATGGTGCCTAACATACCTTTGCACTGTATACCATTGGTAAACACATTAGTTGTACATATCACCCGGGTACCTACCTTAAACTTTTTCAACAGCTCCTTTTGAGCCTCTTGCTGCTGCTCTATTTTTTCGATTTGTTCAGGTGTGAGGGTGATTGTCACTCCGTGGATTGTTGTTGTCATGTTGAATGTTTTGATTGTAAGTATTTGTCTACTACTATACCATAAGTTTCTCTTGCTAGCTCTTGTGGATAATCTGGAGCCATACTACATTGCAGCCATGCAATGAAGTCTATCAGCTCATCTCTCAAGCTTTTAGCTGGAAATTGAACGTGTATGCTTGGCCGTAGTTCTGCTGGGATTTCCAGTTTAGGTGTTGTCTCTATGTTTAAATAGTTTGTATACCCCGTAACCAAGCCATAGCACAAGTGACTCCCCCACTCCATGATTGTATATGGTATCAAGGATAGTAATGGCTGTGAGACACAGGATTGTGATTGATTGTTTCATATCATTTGAATTTGCGTTTCCACCAATCTCTGGCCATCAGCGTGAGCATGGCTACGCCTACCACCACCGGCAGCGAACAGAGGTAGGCTTGTGTGATGTAATTGATTGCTGTGAAGTCCATAGGTTAGTTTATAGCCATTTGGGTGGCTTGTACTTGGGAAAGATTTTTGAAATGAAATATGCCAAGGCTAGGGCGGCTGCCATAAATATGGTGCCAGGCCAAACGATTCCAAAGAATGCGCGTGTAATGACGTTAAGCCAGTTTTGCTGGTACTTTTCTTCGTAAAAAACCAGCTTGAGTAGGAAGAATACGATGATTGCTGCTAACCAGTAGCAGACTATGCCAATTATGTGCATGGCAATGGGTTTGTGCCTGAGTAGGCTGTGAATGAATGTGTTTGTAGATTGCCCCCAGCTTGGGGCGACGTGTACAGAGCTTATAGGCTTATACGGATTGTTAACAGGCTGCTAAAGTAGGAGCATTAGTTGGAATTGCCAAATCTTTTAGCAGAAATTTTTAAGGAATTTAGTCAAAGTTTTCTTCAAGCACCATCTCTCTGTACACCCTCTCTGTAGCTATAGACGAGGATGCGATGGTGCTGTAGTGCCAGCTAAGGCGTGGGGTGTCTTTGGTTATGAGCTTCCATCTGGCTACTGTGTCAGCCCACTCGTCTTCAGTGAGAGACTGCTGCCACTTTCGTGCTAAGATATGTTGGCCAAGGTCAAGTAGAGTCTCGGTCATGGCTCCTGCCATAGTGCGCTCTTTCATGCCAAATGGTTTAAGAACAGGGCCGGCAACTCAACGTTGGGTGTCCTGTTGGTGAACATTGGTGCTATCTCTGAGGGTAAGTATCCAGCTAATCCACAGCCTATTGCCGCTACCTTGAAAGTATGCTCCGGGTGTAGGCTGGCGAAGTAGAGGAATTCTCTCACTTCGGCTGCTATGGCATCAAGCGGGATGCTGCGTTGCCCACGGGACAGGTCTTTGGTGACGATGGCGTAGGACTGGCCTTGCAAGCCACGAGCCTGCCCGTAGATAGCGCCCCAGTGCCTACGGGCTTCGAGCGCTGCACCCTTGCCATGGCGGCCCTCAGTGTTGGAGCCGAATACGAAGATGGTCATGTCAGTGTTGTTAGGCTGTGTAAGGAATGTTGTTTATCACCAGCCTATTGCTGAGTTGTGTAAGGCTTGTCTAAAGCCGGAGATGGTGCTACTTTGATGGGAGAGACATGGCTGACTACCAGGTCGCTTTCTGGCTCCCGGTGTACCCGTTTACGTGGTGAGCTGCCATTGAAGGTTGAAAACTCCAAGGAACGGACTCTGTCAGACAGCTGCTGTGAGAGCGTGGTCAACTGGTTACGGGATTCTCTGAGTGTGTTGATGTCTTTCTCAGCCTGGGACAGTCGGTAGCGACACTCGGTAAGCTCAGCTCCCCGGTGAATGTTTTCTTTGATGAGCCTGTCAAAACCCAGCCAGCGTTGTATGATGGATTTCATGTGAAAGAGTTGTGAGTTTGTGGTCAATGTTGTGAATCCTCAGCCTGTTGACGAGGCAGGGCTGTGGCAAATGTAAGGGTAAATCCTGGTAGGATGAGGGTGAGATTGAGGGAAGGATGGGGAGGAGAGAGGGATAGATAGGATAGTCCCAGAATGGGAATGGTGTCCAGGAATGGGAAAGCAGTGTTTGTGTGAGGCGATGGTGCAGGCTGCTCGAGAGGTCGATAGAAAGATTACAACTCACTACAGAATTTAGCCAACTCTACATGCTCAAGCTTAGCCAGTATGCACGGCAATAGCTCTGTTAAGTGTATGTACGTTGAAATTTCCATGCCTTCGTGTTGCACTGTGAACCAGGCTGGCTCGGATATGCCGGTAACTTCCGTCCGGTTTAAGGCAGTAGACATAGCCCGGATTAGCTGCTGGGCTGTTGCTTGTTGCAACCAGTTGATGGTAGCTAACTTCTTTAATTCTTTAGTTCTTTCAAAATTAGCCTCAACCAAGCGCTGCTGTTCCCTGAGGTCAGCCCGGTAACGTTTAATGTGTTCCTTGTTTGCTGGGTCGAGGCCAAGCTTGGCCATTTCCCGTTGGTGTCCTTTAGTTAGGCTCATGATGTTATGTATTTGATGTGCAAGATAATGAAAAATGTACTCTATATAAAATACAGTGTACATTTTTGTCTAACCTTTTGTGATTTATCTACGGGTTTTTCCACTGATACCCCTACCTTTGTCCAAGGAATTATACCATACCCCACAAAATCAAAAAAACCTTAGACAAATGGCTAAGAAAACTCCTGAAGAGAACCCTTTTGTCCAAATAGCTCTGGATTTCACCATTTATGCTATCTGGAAGTCTGCTGAGTTACGCCCTGCAGGCGCTCCTGCTGATATGTCCCTGAGTAATTCCCGGACATTTGCCTACACCAAGTTCGAGGTTAACTCCAAAGCCTCAGTGTACAGCGACAATGGGCTGTTGAACATCTTTCCCACTTTGCCCTCCGCAGCCAAGGATATGTTCATGTACATTGTTGCCAAGATTCAGTATGAGTCTGACGTCATCGAGCTTGAGGAGGAGAAGTACATGGAGACCATGGGCGTGTCCCGCGCCACCTTCTATAGTGCGAGGAAGGCCCTGACCAACCGTATCATCATGGAGCGGAAAGAGCGCAAGAATACCTACTGGGTGAACCCTGCCTACATCTTCCGAGGAAGCCGTATCAGCAAGTACCCCAAGAATGTCAAGATGGTTGACAAGTCCGGCAACCCTGTTGGCGAGCCGAAGCTTGAACCACCCACAGATGAAGACTGACGAGTCAGGCCCACGGCAGCCAACCTTAACCAGCCAGCTGACGAGTCCAGACCGGGCCCGTGAAAAAAGCCCAGGCCTGCAGATACACTCTGCAGCCCAGGCTATCATCAAACACCTATCCTCCTATGCCCTGTGTACGCGGTGTTCTACCCCGTTCACAAAGATGCTCTCCCCGGCCTGTAGGCTCAAGGTCGTGCCCAGCATACGGTAGACAATCCGCCCCTGCTGCCAGCACTCAATCCAGATACGTTTCATACATTACGATTTAAACTGTGAATTAAAAAGCCCCCACCATCAGGCAGGGGCCATACATCCTCGTTTCACTCTTCACGTCTCTCGCTCGTCACTCTCACATTCCCAGGCTGTGTAAGGGAAGAGCTGCCTTGGCACACTCCTCCCTCTCCAGCCAACACACTAAGCGGTTGCTGCCTCGCTTTCAGGTAACACAATCGCATGGCGCACCACGTTCTCGCCATCACCGCCTGTCTTTGCCTTCTTGGACAGCATTGCAAACGGATTGGTAGCCAACCCTGCAACACTCGCACCAGCACTTGCCTCCTTCACCACAATGCTGCCACCATCCAGCGTAAGCAACGTGCCATTCTCGGTCTTCACCAAGTCCACGTAAGCCACAATCTCCTCGCCACGCAAGTTCCTGTTGAACAGGCTGTTGGTACTCAGGATGCTGAAGCTCACCTGTGTCCTGTTCAGGAAATACGTGTACAAATCGCTGGCCAACGCCTTGTCACCAGCGTCTTCTGCGTCTTTAGCTGCAGCTAATACAGGTGTAAGCCGTGCTACAGCTTCCATGTCAACGGCCTCAACGTTGTAAATCTTCTTGCTCAACGTGCCACCATTGTAAGCCTCTACCAACGTACCATCACGCCTTGTGGCATTAACCACGTTGGTGTTCTCGTCGCCGCCTTTGGACACCAAGAATTTCATTTTGCTGCGTGTTTCCAAATCAGCGTCAGCACGGTTGATAGCTTTACGCTTGTTAAAGATGGCCATTGCGCCTTTAAAATCCATGCGGCCTTTGCTGTCTTTAAGCTCAATTTCCAGATTACCAATTACAAACTTTGACATAACATACGCGTGTTGTCCAGCCGCCGCTGGTTGTTTGATGTGAATTAAGAATGCTTTCCGGCACTGAAATTTCCGGCCAGCCCTGAAATCTTGAAGATTCCAAGGCCACCGGTACCTTTCCCGCCAAAACTTAGCCGGGGCGTTCATCGGGAGGTGGTACCCCCATCGAACAACACGCATCCTGTTTACTATGAGGCTAGGCATCTTCCCCATCTTGATACCCGCCCCTACCAACACGCATCACTTACCAGTGGGTCATCCCTCTAACCTGATTGCTGCCCCACCAGACGACACACACACCCCTTCACTGCAGCCTACCCAGGTTACCCACACCCACTCGGCTCTCCATCAGCCTACATCCCTTACCCAGCTTACCATCTAGGCTCTGAGCTGTCGCATATTCGTATTACATTTGCGACAAAGCGCCCACGACTTTGACTCACACTTAGTAACCTTGCTCCATACACAGCCCACTCCATCCATCTTCAGTTTGCCTACATTAGCGGGCTGAAGCAGGGACTGGCTAAGCAGTCTATCTACCCCATGTCAACTTTCACCGTAGTCAGCTACAATAGCGACTTCACACCGCACTCCATCGAACGCTTAAGCGACAACCAAACATTCACCATCGGAGAGATGATTACTAACTCTGTGGGTATGCGTGGCAACATCAAGTCTTTCTCTCTCAGCAAGGACAGCTCTAAGGTATTTGTCACTACTACATGGTCAGGCGTAGGCTTTGACCTCGAGAGCGCCCAAAAGGTGCAGTTACTGCCCTCACGTTTCCAGATGCACGACCAGGTTAGGCTGCGTATCGAGCAGAAGGATTACCAAGTTGATGGCAAGGGTATCGGGCAACCTCGCACCTCACTTATCGCAGCCCATGTCCGTGGCATACACTTCTGCGGCAAAGTTGTAAAATACGACCTCGACGTAGACATCAACTGGCCGGCAGAGGCTACAGTACGCATGTACAATGTAGGACAATCACTTCTCAGCGCACCAACCACTTAATCACCAGCCCTCAGCTAACAACTGGGGGCTTACCTATGGTACACGTCATCCCCATACACGATTCCATATCCCACAGCCTTGACACATCGTGTACGTGCAACCCTGCCGTGGAATACGGCAAAGGAGACTTCATCGTGGTGCATGATGCCCTGGATGGCAGGCTTGGAGTGGAATGGGCCAACCAACTTCTTAACCAGCCTACTCAAAGATACGGATGGGAAATTGTGTTAAAGGAAAGTTAAACCTGCCCCTAATTATCGACTCGTGGGGTATATTAGGGATGCTACGACGAAAACGATGTAGTGGCCGTTGCTAATCAATAATCCAATATCCTATACAGTATGAAACTCTACACAGAACAAGACCTTTTAGCTTTTGGGGAATACATACTCTCCAAAACTACTAATCCTGAGGAATCATTAGAAACCCTGGCAGATAACTTCAGGCTGATTAAAAACAGTATCAACAAACCAGATTACACCCGTGGGCAAGAAGTGATGTCTGTTTCCTTTAACCCCGGACAACGTGCTGATGTGGCCGCCATTAAGCAAGTATTTGCCGATGCTTTTGACGAAATTGACATACACGTCACAGCTAAAGTCAAAGAAATAGATAGTTACTTCACCTTAGTCCAAAGCTCGCAAAAGGGTGACGTACTTAGGCTCGCCGCAATAGCCAAAACTAACCTTGAGACAGCCCAGATGTATGCTGTCAAAGTCGTTACACGATAATCCAGTAAACCATACAGTATGAAATACCTAAAGCTCACAGCAGTACTATCACTGCTATTACTATCCTTCAAGACAGGTGACAACAAACCGACACCACCAACGTCCTACACCATCACACTTTCTGTGCAGCAGTTACAGGCCTTGTCCTACAGCCTGGACAAAAGCAATGCTGAACACACGGTAGTTACCGAGTTGGTAAAGACCATCAATGAACAGGTGGAAAAACAGTACAAGGCTGCCATGGACACAACACAGGCTAAACCTAAGCATTAAATCATGACAGAACCGGCTAAGCACATACCCGTAGACTACGACGATGGCAAGCACCTGTACTCACTGCAGGGCATGCGTTACACTTCAGCTTCACAGCTCGTGGAGAAGTTCGGTAACCATTTCGATGCTGACACTGTGGCTATTGGGTATGCTGCTAAGCATGGAATGACACCTGAGTACTGGAAAGACAAATGGGCCACCAAAAACGAGAAGTCTAAGATACGCGGCAACAACATACACGACCAGCAAGAGCTGATACTGAAAACACGTATGCTGGACATCTACGACGACAGACAGGTGCCGGTACATGATGGGCTGATACAAGAAACAGACCCATGGTACAATAGGCCAGACGGTGTGTACACTGAGGCTAAGCTCTGGCACCACGGTTATAGGCTGGCAGGTAGGAGTGACAAGGTGATACTGCTTACCCACTATCCAGTGGAATTTGCCAATCCGTCCGAGACCATCCAGCGCTATGCCCACGTCGAAGACTACAAGACCAACGAGTCTTTAAACTTTGAAAGCTATCAATATCCCAACGGCTCACGCAAGATGATGAAGCCGCCGATAGCACACATACAGGATTGCAATTGGCAGCACTACTGCCTCCAGCTTTCCATTTACATGCTCATGCTTGAGTACCAGGGGTTCCTGCCCGGCAAGATGAGCATCACACATTTCCCGCATCCAACATCTGATAATCCAATACCCAAGCTGGTCAAGTACCCAGTACCTTACCTCAAGAAGGAAGTGGTTACCATGGCCAGCTTCAATCTACGTTCCTATGCCACAGCCAACAACAATCGAATGCAACAAACGCTTAGCACGGGAGGTGGCCGATGAACAGGCCGTAGCTCTCTCGGTTGTAGAACACGCCATCCACCATTACGGGGAATTCATTGCTACCACCATCCGCTCAGGCGGGATGGAGGGTGTGTTCATTCCGTACCTTGGAAAGATAAGCGTGAAACACCGGGAGCAGCAATTCAAAGACTACATCCACACACTCAGCCCGATAGAACAGACTGTGCTGAGAAACATGAAACAAGACGAACTTGACATAGTGTTTGCTTACAAAGAGGAGGCTGCCGTATGAGACTATTCTTACTTGACTCTAACTACCAGGTAGAGCTGAACAAGGAATGGATAATGCTCATTCCTGAATTCGCAGCCTTACTCAAGAGGGACAAAGGCAGCAAGGGAGACTACCGTGGTGACCTTAAACTCAAAACGCGCAAAGAGCTAACATTCATATACTTTGACTTAGACTTCACCTCCCCCATACGTGAGTGGCCGGACTTCGAGCGTAGGGAAGAGGCTATGCGGTTTGCCGGACTCTCCGAAGCTGACCTTGACGGGCCTGTGATGGAAGCCCACGTCATGTACAACAAGCTACTCCTCCAATCATCCCGAAGCCTAAAGACGTTACGCTCGATAGAGAAATCCCTGGACGCCATGGACACTTACTTCGAGGACATAGACTTCTCAAAAGAAGACAAGAAAGGCGAACTGGTACATGACCCAGCCAAGTACATACTCAATCTTCAACGTATAGGTGCCGCCTATGATAGCGTAGACAAGTTCCGCAAGCGTGTACAAGAAGAACTGAAAGGGGAAGCCAGCATTCGTGGTACAGCCACCCTTGGCCGGAAAGAGACTGCTGGTATGGGTGAATGGAAAGAACAGACTGAAGCTCCAGTTGCTACAGCCATCAACTTCAGTAAGATAGGCAGCCTGCTCAGAGGGGCTGTAGAGGAGGAAGAAGATGGGATGGCATAACCTCAGTAACACAGCACAATTCTCCTACACAGCCAGAGACTTTATCAAGAATGGTGGCCGGTATTGCCTTGCCCCAATTGGCAGCCGTGAATGGAACGAGTTTTGGGACATAGAGGCTAAACGCTGTCGTGAAGGCTACAAGATAGGTGACACATGGATAACAGGCAGGCACTACCACTACCTGAACTTCACACCCATCTGGAAAGTGCCGGACGATGTGGGCATCAAAGCATTCAACGAGGCCAAGAATGGCAAGGCTAAGATAGGCAAGCTGACCGCTGAAAAGGTGTTCAGCTTTCCGCGTTTCTACGAGACAGGCTACGAATGGTACAGGTTTAAGCACATAGCCTGGTATGGGGGTGAGTTCATGGGTATCAACTCGCCCGGGGCCAAGCACATAGGCTGCGCCAAAGCAAGAGGTGCTGGCTGGAGCTACATGGAAGCCCAAGATGGTGTGTACAACTACACATTCGTAGACGGTAGTAAGAACTACTACTACGCTGGCATCGAACAATATCTTACTGTGGATGGTATCCTCAACAAGGTACAGCCCATGCTTGACTGGATAAATGACCACTGCCCTGATTGGAAGAAGAACAGGCAGAAGAAGAACACACTCATGCACATGCGGGCTAGCTATATTGACGCATTCGGGACTGAGCGTGGAAGCATGAGCGAGATAATCGGCGTGGTAGTAGACGACCCAGAGAAGACAAGGGGTAAGCGCGGGCGCAAGATAACCTTTGAGGAAGGAGGCTCATTTCGCAACATCAAGAAGGCTTACAACGTGGCACAAGGCTCTATGAAAGATGGTGACATCTACGTCGGGCAGATGACTGTGCTCGGTACCGGTGGCGAGGAAGGCCCTGACATCGAAGGGTTGGAGGATATGTTTTATGACCCAGAAAGCTTTGACATGCTGGCATTCCCCAACGTGTGGGAACCTGGCTTTGAGAATACAACCTGCGGCTACTTCTGCCCTGTGTGGCGTACCAAGTCCACCTTCATGGATGAAAACGGAAACGTTGACATAGCCATGGCCATTGAGAGTGAGAAAAAGATTAGGCTGCAGAAGAAGAAGGCCAAAGACCCGAATGTGTTGGATGGACATAAGGCTGAGTACCCAATCGTACCATCTGAAGCTTTCAAGCGTCTCAAGCGCAACTCTTTCAACGTGGCAGAAGTGGAAGCCCAAATACGGCGCATAGAAACCCAACAGGCCATACAAGGTATGCTCCGGCACGGGCAACTCACCCGGGATGAAAAGCTGGGCGTAGTGTTTATTCCTCAGCCTAAAGACGTGGCCAAGCCAGTGGAAGAATACCCACATAACCAGAAAGGAGACCTTGAAGGCTGCGTGACAATAGTAGCCTCCCCGTTCCGTGACCAGCGTGGTAGCGTACCGGATGGTATGTACCAAATTGTAGTTGACCCATACTATAAGGAAGAGAGCGAAGACCTCACGTCCTTGTTCGTGGTACAGGTATGGAAGCAATTCAACCAGCTAAGCCCTGTGGATGAAGAGCTACCAGTAGCATGGTACGTTGGCCGGCCACAAAGTTTAGATACAGCCTACGCCAATCTATTCATGCTGTCTGACTTGTACAATTGCTCCATCCAATCGGAGATAGCCGGTGGTGGGCAGGGGATAGTAGACTATGCCAAGACTAACAAGCTACTGCACAAGCTGGAACGTGAACCAGAGATGATGGGCAACAATAAGGAGTACACCACTACATCGGCACAGAGAAACCGTGCCATTTTCATGAACATGAGTACGGAGAAAGCAAGGTTGGGTATCACCTATCTCGTCAACTGGCACACTAAGGTGAGAGGGTACACAGAAGACGGCAAACCCATACTCAACATACACCGGTGCTATGACATAGGTATGCTTCGGGAAATGAAGAAGTACAATCCTGAGAAGAACGCTGACAGATTATCAGCTGCCAGGATAGCTATGTTCATGCTTAAAGAAAACGCCTACCGCGAAGAAAGCCGTGTACAGCAAGACGATGAAGGCTTTTACAGCAGGCCATTATTCACCAGTGAGGGTAGGTATGCTCCACAGGCACAAGGTATGACGTCTCCATACGGTTAGTAATTTACCAGCCAATGGCAAATACTATCAACGCACCGGACAAGTCTGACTTGACCAAGCGGGAAGTGCCGACCGGCAGACCGCTACAGAGATTGTCATGGCAGGCCAAGATTGCTGACAACTACGATTGGTTCAAGAAGAACATAGACTATTACATCCACCTGTCGAACTTTAACTTCGGCACGGCTCCGGCTGCAAGGAAAGATTTGCGCATGTTGTACCAGATTTACAACAACAACTTCCCCCTGACATGGTTCTCCCATTTCACTGACCCACTTAACGCAGCCAACCCACAGCATAAGCAGTACCCAGCCAAGATACGGCCCACTTCCATGATACGCACAAACATTGACCTCTTGCTGGGTGAATACCCGAAGAGGCCATTTTCATTTCAGGTGGTAAACATGGGAGAAGATGGGTTAAACAGCTATGTAGAAAGTTTGAATAAGGCTGTAGAACAGAACTTACAGGAGCATTTCATGGCCATAGCCCAGCAACAGATGCAGGCAGCCGGCCACCAGCAACCACAAAATGCTATACCACAGGAACAGGAAATCGAACTGCCTGAAAGTCTGAAAAAACGTTTTACAGCCAACTACAAAGATAACTTAGCCATACAAGGGCAGCGCTGGCTCAAGCGTGCATTAAGGGAGTATTACATACGGCCCAAGATGCTCAAGATGTTCAAAGACTGGCTTATCACAGGCCGGTCTTACAGTTACAAAAATGTAGAGCTGGGCAACTTTGTATACGAGCGTGTCTCCCCATTAGAAATGGACTTCGACAAGAGTCCTAACACTGACTACATCGAAGATGGGGAATGGGCCATACGCCGTCTCCTGATGACTATCTCTGATGTGGTAGATAGGTTCTATGACGAGCTGAAAGATGAAGACCACCAGGAGCTTGAAAAGCGCTCCCACTGGGTGACACCTTTTAGCATGTATAACTACTTGCAAGAGGAATTCTCCAAATACGACACATACTCTGGCAAGATACCGGTGTATCACGTTACCTGGAAGAGCCGTAAGGAAATTTTGCATGTGGAGTACACAGACCCATTGACAGGGCAGATACAAGAAATGGTGGTAGATGAGTCTGTACCATCCATGCCAAACATCAAAGTTATCAAGCATGAATGGGTGAACGAAGTGTTGGAAGGCTGGAGGATAGGAGACAACATCTTCACACGTATGCGGGCCCTGCCAGTGCAGCGTAACGAGATGAACAATTACTCTTCCTGTAAGCTGCCATACAACGGACGCCACTACAGTGACACACACAGCGACAACATAAGCGTGATGGAGATGGGTGTACCCTATGCCATCATGTACATGATAACCAACTTCACCCTTGAGAAAACCATAGCCAAGAACAAAGGCAAGATAGCGTTGATTGACCAGAATGCCATACCTAAAGGCAACGGCTGGAACGAAGAAAAGTTCTTCTACTACGCGGATGCCCTGGGCTACATGCTTGTCAACCGCAGCCAGCAAGGGGTAGATAAGAGTTTTAACCAGTACAGTACCCTTGACCTCAATCTATTCGACCAGATTGAAAAGCTCATCATGCTACGCGACAGCTTCAAAAAAGACTGGGATGATGTGTTGGGTATCAATGCACCACGTAAGGGCCAGACAGCCTCGGGCGGTGATGGGTTGGGTGTGCAGCAGAACTTGTTGTTTCAATCCAGTGTTATCACTGATATGATATTCACGTTATTTGAGGAATTCACAGAACGTGAGCTGCAGGGTATACTGGATTTCTCCCGTTTTGTGAACGCCGATGGCATCCGGGCTATCTATAACCAAGACGATTTTGACAAGGAACTCTTAGACATAGACCCGAACAGCTACTGCAATGCAGAGCTTGGCTTGTTTGTAAACGGCTCGGCTTCAGAGTTACAGACGCTACAGGAATACAAGCAAGGTACACAGACTATGCTGCAAAGGCCGGACATCAAACTATCCACTGTACTGGAAGTGCAGCATAGCAATAACGTGGCAGAGCTTAAGGCCAAACTAAAGGAGATAGAAAGCATTGAAGCCCAACAAGCTCAGGCAAACGAAGAAGCCCAGCAGGAACATGAAAAGGCAGTGGAAGCTATGAAGGAACAATTCCTCAAGATAGCCTCTGACCTGAAAATCAGTGAAATCAACGCTGAGTGGGATAGGAAAGACCAGAACCAGATGATACTCGGGGAATACACACTTGAAGCTGCCGGTATCACAGGTGGGGACGCTAACAACAACGGCATACCTGATGCATCAGAAATCTCCAAGCGTGTAGTGGCTGCCAGCAAAATAGCATCAGAAGAACGCAAAGCTTACGCTGAAATCAGTAGCCGTGAGCATGTAGCCAAATTACAACACAGCCAGGCACAGCAGAAACTTGCCCTTGAACGTGAGAAGATGAAGAGCAAGGAGAGGATTGAGAACAAGAAGGTACAAGTGGCCCGGTACAAGAAAGCATCTAAGTAACCAATATCTAATACAGTATGAACAACTTTATCCGTAAATTCTATGAAGCCGCCGCAGGAGGTGGCTCAGGCACTGGGGGTGCATTCACCCTTGCCGATTTAAACGCAGGAGATGGTGCGCCCTCTCCGGCAGACCTTGATGCAGCCCGTCAAAAGGCTGATACAACACCAGCACCTATAGAAGGCGTAAACCCTGATGGCACCTTACAAGAGGGCTACACAAAAGATGCCGATGGTAAGGTGGTAAAGACTGCTGCACCAGCTCCTTCTAAAGAAGGAGAAGAGCCTGGAGAAGAAAGCACAGAAGACGGAGGCATAGACCCTACAGAGTTCTGGGCTGACGTAGACAAGCGCCATGGCTGGGAACTGAAGGTGGAGTATCCTGAGGGCATAGACCCACTCAGCCCTGAGGGTGTGTACCACAGGGAGAAGGCTGTAGCAGCCAAAGCAGCGGAAGACTTTGAGGGTTACCTTAAGAAAGCTGACCCACGGGGGTACGCATACATGCTCCACAGACAAGCAGGAGGGAATGACGAAGATTTCTTTGCCAATAAAACTTTTAGCTTGCCTGAGTATGACGCATTCAAGGCTGACGTTGATATACAGAAGGCTGTTTACCGGGAATCACTACTGGCCAAGGGGCTCGATACAGAAACGGTGCAGATGATTATCGACAAAGACTTGAAGGACAACAAGCTTTTTGACAAGGCTAACAACGCCTACAAAGATGTAAAGAAAACACAGGAACAGCAACTGCAGCAAATTGAGGTCAAGCGCCAACAGGCTGAACAGCAGTACCAGCGTTCTGTAAGCAAACTTACAGCCGACCTGAACGACACAATTGTTGAAGGAAAAGGCATCAATCTTGTCATTCCTGACACAGACAAGCAGCCGTTTCTGGATTTCGTGAAAGGCCGCATACAGATTGAAGATGGCAAGTTTGTTATAGTACAGCCTGTAAGCGATGCAGAGTTTGCTCGCCAACTGGAGAGTATGTACTTCCTGTTCAAGAAAGGCAACTTGAAAGACTTGATAGCCCGTGAAGCCAAGACACAGAATGTGAAAAGGCTTGGGCAGACAATGCAGAAGGCCAGAGGCACAACAGCCAAGAGTGGTGAAGATACCAGCAGGAAAGGCTTCCTTGCCCTCGGAGACCTGTAACATATACAGCTTAACAACATAATCCAATATCCGTACACTAAAAACCACTAATACCTATGGCTAACCCAATGCCGGCCCTTAAATACCAGGTGACCGAAGCCATTTTCGACAGCAAATCAATGCTGGACGAAACCAACTTCTACCACCAGCGTCAGGGCCACCCCTCAGAATTGACCAAGAAGCTCACCTACATCATGGGTGACTACACAAAGAACTATCCCATTTCTCTGATGACCTTAGGTGGCATCGGCTATGAAGGCAACGCAATGAAACGCAGTGCCGTAGAATTGGACGACGTTCAGTTCACCTATCCTGTAATGGGCCGCATTACAAAAGCTTCCATCGTGAGCTCTACACCGTATAGCTCAGGTGACAAGCCCGGTATCGGCAACACGCCTTTCAAAATCCGTTTCCAGGATAACTGGATTAAGCGTTTCTACATCATCCAGTCTGCTCGTGGCATCCAAGCTTACGTACACAGCGATGGTGAGATTAACGGCTCGGGTGAGTACGAATACCAAGTTACCTTGAACGCAGCCCTTCCCACAGACTACTGTCCTTTGACAGAGTTGCAAGGTGGTAGCGCATGGGCTGACATCACTACAGCTGTAGCTGAAAGTGAGTCTCGTACCACTGAAGGTAAAATGGCAATGCCCGGTTTGTACAAAAACCAAATGAGCTTCCTACGCCACGGCTTTAGCTGGGCTGGTAATGCTGCTAACAAGGTTATGAAAATCCAGGTGAAAACCGACAAAGGTGAAACCGATGTGTGGATGGACTGGGCCATGTGGCAGTATGAACTTGAATGGTTGAGCATGTGCGAACACAGCTACTGGTACAGCCGCTACAACAGGGCTACCAACGGTGAGATTGCCTTGAGAGACATCCTGACAGGCAAAGCCATCCCAACCGGTTCAGGCTTGCTTGAACAGATTGGTAACAAGAGCACTTACAGCGCTTTGACCTATGACTACTTGAGCAATCAGATTGGTGACGCATTGTTCGGCCTGTCTGACACAGCCGGTGCAAGCATCACATTGCATACAGGCCGCGGCGGTATGAGGGCTTTTGACAGGGCTATCAAGAAAGCAGGCGGCACATTCTTCCAAAGCTTTGGCAGCGTGAGCGATGTGGGCAGCAAGTTTGTATCAGGTACAGGCTACAACCTGGCACTGGGCGGTTACTTTGATGCCTTCTACCACATTGATGGCTACTACATCAAACTGAAACACAATCCGATATTCGACATGGGTAAAGTAGCATTGGCCCAACAAGCCGGTGGTTACGTACACCCAGAAACAGGCTGGCCATTAGAAAGCTACCGCATGGTATTCATTGATGACAATGACTACGATGGGCAGCCTAACATCCAGCACGTTGCACAGAAAGGCCGCGCCTTCCAGCACGGTGTTATCGCCGGTCTTACCAACATGCCTAAGAGCTTACAGGTGATGACCAACAGCTTTAACATTGACAGTGAAACAAGGGCAACATTGCTTAGCACCGACCAAGACAAGAGTGCCTACACTCGTATGTCTTCTAAAGGCATACAAATCCTGAGGGCTAATCGTTGCTTTGACTTCCAATGTACAGCCGGTAACTAACCCTAACCATATCAAAGAAACTACTGTATAGAGGTTTCTTAAACGGAGGCCCTTTTCTAGGGGCTTCCTGTTTTTTAACCAGTCTATACACCTTATAACAGTACAACAAACCAGAAACACTCACACAGTATGGCAACAATTAAGAAACATCCTAACAGCAGGATTATTACACTTTACAGGAAAGACAGTTTCCTGATGAACGCACAAAAGGGCAGTGCCCCAGAGTTCTTGGAAATGGCAAAACAGAGCTTAGGCTCGTATTGGGACAACAGTTTCTCGTCTGTAGTAGGCTCCGGCCTGAACTTCACAGAGCAGAAGCTCCTGATGCCAACACTTGTAGACTGCGAGCCTTCAGACAGAAACTTTAGGACAAAATGCTCGGAGTATTTTGCATCCATAGCCACTAAAGTACCATACGGCAAAGGCCGTGATTTGGAAATAGGCTTGGAAACCAGCAACAATGAGGACTTGTCAGAGACAAACATGCCCCTTAATCTACCAGACTACGTGGCCTACAGACATGCGTTAAACCACCCGCTGGTAGCTACAAGCAAAGCTGAAGGTGAGGGAAATATGATTAAGCAGTTTTACCTGTTTGACCCTGCAGCCGTAGAAGAAGCTGACTTGAAAATCAACAAAGCCCGCAATGAAGCGCTTGAACAGTTCTTGGCCATCATCAAGACGCCGCAGAAAGTGGATATGCTGCTGACTATGTTAGACGTAGACCCACGCCTGTACACCGGTAAGAATGCAGTAGCATTGAAAGAAGCCAAGCTTAAGGAACTGGCTGAAGCCAAACCTGACAAGTTTGTGGAGATATTCAAGGGCAAGCACTTTGAAGAGCTGTACTTAATCCGGTCTATGATTAACACCGGCGTACTGAGTAAAGTAGGTGAGCGTATCATAGACTTGGAAACAGGGGATACACTCGGCCACAAACTTGAAGAAGCCGTAGCCTGGGTGAAAGACAAGAGCAACAGCGAACGTTTGTTGCTGCTGAAAGCCCGTATGCAGGAAGGCTTAAGCAAAACCCTGCCGCAGGTAAACTTGAAGAAACGATAACCATTAAACCAATTGTATGAACATACTTGAGATGCAGCTGGAGTTCCGGCAGGCAACACAGAACATATCGGCCTCTACACGGCGTAAGGCGTTGCCACAGGAAATCGACTGGCTGCTGAACAAGAACCAGCAGAGGTTCATACAATCGAAGATACGCACGAAGAAGGACGGTAGCGGAGGCTTTCAGCTTGACCAGTTAAACGCAGACGCTATCCGCCCACTTCTTACTACAGCCGATTTACAGGCAGTATACAACCCTGACGAAAACACATACGAATGTGAGTTGCCGGGAGACTACAGCTACTTAGTAAGTGACGACAGCCGTGTGACCAACCTGTGCGGTACATCCTACAGCCCTGCCACAGTAACGGAGAACATCCTGGCTATTAGCTTGCCAGACTCAAGTGCAAGTTCATCTCCGTATTATTCCTCTATCTCAATTACCATAGGCTCTAATACGTACACGCTTGCAAGCTGGGTATCCGGCCAAGTAGCTAGCTATACAGGGTTAGCCTCAAAGCAAGAGAAGTACACCATACGTGATTTCATATTCTGGCACCTGACTAAAGCTGGATATAAAGTGTATTGGGAAAAGTACAGGAATGCATACAAACCATCCTCATTCCTAATCCCGGGTTACACCAGCGGTAGCATTACAATTGACTCTACGGTAACAGCTGGTACTACCTTCTCTATCAGCACAAACCAGTTTACCAACACAGGAGACACATGGCGGGCCAACAGGCTTTCTCCCGGGGACCAAGTAAGCACTATGATGGACACAGCATTCGTCACAACTTCTTACCAAAGCCCTATTTCAGAGCTTTGGGGAAACAAATTAATAGTGCACGGGGATGAGAGCTTCATAATAAGTAAGGCACGGATTGACTACGTGCGTAAGCCCCGAAAAATGTGCTTAGTTTTGGGAGAAGATTGTGAGCTGCCTGAAGAATTCCACGAGACAATCTGTGATTTAGCTGTAGAATACTTCAAGGCTCTTACTTCAGACCCCAGCTGGGAAATAAAGCTGAAGGATAACATGCTCCGTTCCATAGCCACCATTTAATCCAATATCCTATAAACCAACTATCTTATGTTAGACCGCACCAAATTCGGCCAATCTACCCTCGGTAAAAATGCCGACGTGTTAGTGGCTAAGCAAGTAGACTACTCCAACACTGGGGCCAGCTCTATATCCGATTTCCCAACCTTTGTATCCTCAGCCGCAGAAGGTGAATTTGCCTTCTTCAACGCTGATACTTTGGCCCTGATTTCAGGCGCTACCAGCGGTTCTCCTGCTGCCGTAACCGCCGTAGGTGCTACAGTAAACATCTTCGGCGCATTGAAGCGTGACGGAGCTATAGAGAAAACACCTGTGTTCAACCTTACTGGCTACACGGCTAAACGTCTGCCTTACGCAGCTGCTGTTGCCCAAGCAAGCAAAGTTGTGCTTACCGGTACACCTGTAGTAGGCAACAGCTACACCATAAAGATACTTGAAACCACCCCAGGTTACCAGCAGTTTCCTGAGTGGAGCTACACCTACGTACCAGTATCAGGTGACACAGCCTCCACTGTAGCTACAGCTTTGGCAGCCCTTATTAATGACCAGACAAACGTCATCAACAAGAACACTGACCCTGTATTAGCCAGCGCCAGCGTAAGCACTTCAACCCTCACCTTGACAGCAGCCAATGCCGGGGCCACTTTCCGCATTGCATTCAGCACTGACATCATCAATGACCTTGCTGCCAGCGCAGTGTACTCAGGCTCAGGTACAGCCAATGCTTTCTACGGTAACGGTACCTACAACCAAGTTAAATGGTTGGAATTCTACAGTGACACATTCAAAGGTGTTACCACACAATTCCCAATGCAGGGTGCAAGGCCAGAAGATTATGGCCAACCGACTGCTTTTGCAGCCTCTGGTGTGCAGTACAGCATTTACTTCATCAGTGGTTATGCTGACGAAAAAAGCCCTACGCCTTCTAACCGCACTTTTCACAAACGCAACATCATCCTTGCAATACCCTCCAATGGCTCGGCCAACGCTGAAGCTGAAGTGAAAGGTATCCTGGGGTTATAATAACTTTTGCTCATTTTTGTGATAATCCCCGGCATTTCTATGTTGGGGATTTTTCATACATTGTAATCCTACTACCATCCTATGACAGCCAACGAAATCACCACCCTCATAGCCATGAACCTCGACAAAGAACTGGACGTACCATTCAGGCTCCAGCTATTCGAGCGTGTCAAGTACTGGCGTAGCAGGCTCATAGCTAACAGCCTACAGAAGAGCCCACAACAAAGAAAGTTCTTCATACAGGCTCTGTTTGTCAAGATGACACAGGTAAACAATGTACCGATGGCTCCACTTATCTCTACAACCATAGCCTCCACAGCAGAAATACCACTGCCTATTAGGGCCGGCAATGTGCTGTTTGACTATGTAGGAGGCCCCGATGGTAAGAGCCCATTCAGGTATGTACCAACAGGCATGGCTAACTACCTCTCACAAGGCAGGTTTACAGACCGGTTTCCCGGCTATGAATACGTAATGATAGGCTCCAAAAACGTAATTAGGCTGGATAAAGATGACCAGCCGTTGCTTAGGATTGATGGCATCTTTGATGACCCGTTTGCTGTGATGGAGCTAAGTTGTTCCTGCACCGGCACTCCGTGTGATACGTGGAACACAGAATTCCCTATCAGCGGTGACATCATGCAATTGATAGTACAGAGCATACTAACCATAGACTATAACAGGCCAGATAGAGAAGATACCCCTGGCATACCAGTAAGCACTGAAACAGAGAAACAGTAGATATGAAACCTATACAGAAACCGCAGACATTTTACATGAAGCACATCTACAACGCTTACGTAGATAAGCTTCTGGCAGCCAACCCCCAGTGGTGGGTGAAAGCTAACAAGAGTCTTAAGATGACAAAAGGCTACGTGTACGGGCTGGAGAAAGGTAAGCCAGTGCTGAAGATGAGCTGGCAGCTTTGGAAAGAGATTGTCACCAGTTACTACCACAAAGCCAAAGATGCTATCATCCAAGGGGAGACGCTTAAGTTGGGTTCGGGACTGGGTAACATCTTGGCCATCAGGGTAGAAAGAACTTTCAGTAACAAGGTAGTTGACTGGGGAGCTACCTACAAGCTTAATCTCAGAGATGAAAAAGGAATGCTGAAACGGGTATTTTACACGGACGATGACTACTGCCGCATCAAATGGCAGAAGTTCGGGATGGTGCCTAATGAGAAGAACTACAAGTTCAACCCGGCATCCAAACATACAGACACAGGCAAAGGGTTCAAGCAAGAGTTCGTACAGGCACTATTGGCCAACCCGATGTTGAAGTATAAGTACAAGTTCACTAACGCCAAACCACCGATATGCAATACTCATACTGCAGCCTCAGAGACGTCATAGGGCGAGTGGTGCGAAACACCAGACTTAATGACAGCACCTACATAGCAGACATCCATGAATGGCTGTATGAAGCCATGGACATGCTGCAGACAGAGCACACGCTTGTAAAGAAATGTGCCACATTAGACATGCACTTTCACAAGGCCAAGCTTCCCTGTGGGCTGGTAAACATTGCAGGGGTGGAGCATAGAGGCAAAAGGCTGAGAGAAAATCCATCTTCCCGGCCAGCAGGTACACCGGTACACAGCCAGTATGGCTACCTACAACCGTCTGTGTTTGGCACGGACATACAAAAGATTGAACCACTTCCTAATGACCCATCAGTAGAGTTGTATTTCACACAGCTGACCCAGCTGAATAACCAGACCTACCACGAGAACGAGTACTACTATACAGAGATGGGATACATGAACACCAGCTTTGAACGTGGACAGATTAAGCTGTATTATGAAGCTGTGCCGACAGATGAAGATGGCTTCCCGCAGATACCTGACAACCAAAATTACAAACAAGCCCTCTACTGGTACTGCAGGGCCATGATGATAGGCTCGGGATGGGAAGATAAGCAGTTTACATATAAGGAATGCTTCGAGCAGTGGGAAAACATTTATGCCCCCCGGGCCAGCGCCGAGATACGCCTGCCCAGCCCTGAACAGATGGAACACAGGATATTCACGTTTGTACGTTTCATTCCCAGTGATAGCTATTACGATAACTTCTTCCGCTCTGACAGAAGAGAAGATTTCATGGACACTAAAGTTTGGTAAACAATGAAAAGATTCCTCAAACTGGTACGGGACGTGCGGCCACAGGAACAGCCACCTGAAAGCTATCAATTCGCTAAGAATGGTATACAAAGCTGGCTAAAAGGTTCATCTATCAATGAGCCTGGCTTTGCTTTGTCCAGTGCCGTACCGCCATATCGCATCAACGGGGTAATTGAAACAGACAAATGGCCCGTCATATTCTCCACAGACAATACCAATTCAGCTTTTGGCTATTACAACACAGACCAAGACACGTATGTACCAATATTCGATGACGCAGACTTGGGCTTTAAAGTGGGCTTCAACACTAACCACTGGATTACCGGAGTGGTACAGCGTAATTATAAAGGAGAGCTGGTGGGGGCATTCACGGATAAGGTACTGAAGCCTTTCTACGTGAATTTTGACAATCCTAACATTAGTGTGTTATCAGACATGCTGCTGTTCCCCAACGCACTCAGCCCTAAGATTTCTGTAAGCACACTGGCTGGTGGATTGCTACTGCCAGGGGCTTATTATGCTGCAATAAAGTATGTTAAACAAGACGGCACAGAGACAGCCTTTCTTGCTATTAGCAGCCCACAGATTGTAACAGGCACCACAGGACAGGCAACTGGTCAAGCCATACAAATACAACTTGACAACCTTGACCCGAATTACGAAGAGGTGCAGGTGGCCATCATTACCAAAGTAAACGGTGTCATATCTTGCGTGCAATTCCTCGAGCCACTGCCTGTAAGCGGTAATGCTACAATACTTTACACAGGTAATGAGCTTACAGAAGCCATTACACTTGAGGAAATACTGATTGCCCCGGCCATTTATGACACAGTAGGTACGATGGGGCAACTGAACGATGCTATGTACATTGGCAACCTTGTAAGCGAACCGGCCATGAAAATGCAGCCGTTTGCCAACATGGTAAAGCTGCAATGGAAAAGTGAACTGATTACGGTTGACCCTGTAGACCCGACCATGAAAACTGGTACAGAGAAGACTTTTTTGCACGACGAGACTTATGGGTTCTACATACGGTATTCCAAAACTGTGGGTGGCTTTACACCAGCCTATCATATTCCCGGCCCGGCCCCCATAAGTGGGGACACAGACACGTCTACAATAGCCAGCGGAGAAGGTATTACAGCTAAAAAGTTCCAAGTTGAAGATAAGATTTCTGTGTTTGACCCTATCAGTATGATAGGTAATTGCGGGCCATGGCTGAATGGAAACGAGAACTACCCCAACACGGATGACTACAATAGCAGCCTATACGGGGGTGAAGATTTGCGTGGGCAGCCGGTAAGGCACCACAAGTTCCCTTCTATCAAATGGTGTAGGACTAATCTATACCCTGGGGAGCCTGACTATGGCCGTGGCAGTCTTGACAAGCTTGGCATCATAGCCCAGAACATCATCATACCTCAGGCATACGCTGACCAGATTAACGGCTATGAAATCTTGTACGCGAAACGTAACACCGGCAATAGCACTGTGCTCGGCCAAAGCCTGCTCCTATTTGGCTCTAAGGCAAAGCTTGAACCTGAATACGTGGCTACAAGCTACTTCACTACAGGTGGTAACTTTGACAGCTACATCAACTTCAGGACAACAGACCACAAAGACTTATTGCTTGACCAATCCATATTTCGCTTTCACGCCTTTGACATACTGTTTAACCAGCCTGCCCTATCACCAACACACCTGTCACTCGAGCTTAAGCTAAACAGGGCCCAACTGACGGATGATACGCACCATCAAGGCAACGACTTCATATCTGACAGTGGGTCTATGAACAAACCTCTGACGTATCTGTTTGATTATCTAAAAAAAGGTACACCTACAAAAATACCATCAACCTGGTTTAAAGCTGTAGACAGTACACAGTATGTACCCAACAACTCCCTTGTAGGTAAATGGCAGAATAGAGGTGGGGAAACCTGCTTCGGCGGTAAGATTACAAATCCCGAACACTTGCTTAGTGACACCGAAATTGATACCTCTATTGTGTGGGACGCTGACAACCGGCGTAAGGGGGTCAACTTTGAAACAACCTTTTTGGCCAATCTCAAGGCTGTACTCACAGATTTGTTTGTACCCTTTGTCGGGCAATCATTAGCAAGGGCAGGTTCAAGCCAAGATGTCAATGCCCACCCTACTATGTGGGGAGGGGACACATACATTTGTGATTACACTTTCCACACGTACGGTTGGTGGGTAAGTGACCAGCCTCAGAATGAAGGGGAATTCAGTAAAGGCACCCACACTGTGAGGCGCATTCTTTGTGAATGTGCAGCCAATCTTTATGGCAGGACAGAGACACCGGGCAACTTGTACAGTTCCTACTATCCCAAGAGTACATTATCAGCTGGGGATGCCAATAACTACGACATCACCTGGACAAGAAGTAAAGACCCTAACCAGTTTGGGTACAGTAAAGACAGCAATGCATTAGATGACCTTATCAGCACAGCCATCTTCGACACACACGCCAGCCAGCTAACAAGCCATCCTTACCGTATACACCGTTCAGGCAAACTAAGTAAGCAGACCAAGAACAGGAGCTGGAGGACATTCCTTCCGTTGGATTACTACGAGATGCAGAAAAACATGGGAGGCATCACCAAACTTGAAGGCATGGATGACAGACTGCTGATACACATGCAGAATGCCTTATTCCTGACACAAGACAAGGCCCAGCTAAACAGTGACGTGTTAAGCATCACACTGGGAGCCGGAGACATTTTCCAGTTCGAGCCACAAGAGGGTATGTCTTCTAAACTTGGCTATGCCGGTAACCAACACGAACTGGCCACGATACGCACGCCATACGGCTACGTGTTCATAGACAACAACCTTAAGCAAGTGTTTAAGTTTAAAGGACAGCTGGAACTGATTACCAACGCTATGGTGACATTCTTCAACCGCTACTTGAGAGTGCAAGACAAAAACGTGTTTCAGGGTAACGGGTACACACTTGGCTACGACCCTACATATAAGCGCTTACTGCTCACCATCAAGAACAAGTCTTTGGCCAACACCAGCATACCAGTATTTGATTTTGACCCAACCTTGTTTCCGACACTAGCTGTAAATAGTTATATTAGCTACAACGGCAGGCTTGTGAAGTTCCTAGGGGTAAATGATTCCGGCTCTACAGGGTTTAGCTGCCCGGCCCTCCTCACTCCTTCAGCCAATAACCTCGAAGTCACCATACCAGAGACGACAGCTATCGGTACACTTATAGGCACTGTAACAGGTACATACGTAGAAAATTTCTTCCTTGTCACAGGCACATACCCGTTCACGCTCGGCACTGATGGTAAACTCTATGTAACAGGGCCGCTGGACTACTATATTCAGCACCTGTATGTAATGACAGGTACGGCCATTAGTAAGGATGGTCTTACAGCATCATTCACCGTAACAGTGCATGTTACCTTTGTCAATAGACCTCCAAAAGTGTTGCATGGGGAAATAACTATTCCTGATGATACCGCAGTGAACACAGACATCTTCACTGTATTGGCTTCAGATAGGGAAGGGGATACACTCACTTACTCTATTACCGGTGGCAATACGAATTCCACATTCGCTATCAATTCGTCTACAGGGCATATAAAAGTAGCCGATACAACAGATCTAAATGGATTGCTCTACCCTAAGTACATACTTACAATCTCAGTGAGTGATGGCACACATACGACTACAGGCACGGTGATAGTGTATGTAACGCATGTCAACAGGGCACCCGTACCGGTAAGCGATACCATCACAATCTTAGATACCACGCCAGACGGAGCCCTTGTTTACCAGATGGATACCACAGGCTGGGATGAAGAAAACGACCCACTCACACTCACCTTTATCAGGCAAAGCGTAGGTGGGGTATTCAACTTTAAT
>Ga0208614_1000013_pt1 | contig 78698 bp, 104 predicted proteins | sample CryBogCBE23Jun09_FD_184554 | JGI IMG/M metagenome (GOLD analysis project Ga0208614, IMG submission 184554) | Freshwater microbial communities from Crystal Bog, Wisconsin, USA - CBE23Jun09 (SPAdes) | ecosystem: Environmental > Aquatic > Freshwater > Lake | place: Crystal Bog, Wisconsin, USA...
TAAAAACATATTAAAACAAGGTTTAAAAATATTGTCTGGTTCAAGGATTGAGTCGGACATTAAACAAAAACAGGTGGAGGCGTTGTCGTTAGATAAGTCTATGAAACCTGAAACACATTAGTCTTTGGCTAATGTGTAGTTCATTGGAAAGTAAAAAGGCAAAACAAATGGAGAAAGCCAAAAAGGAACAAGAAGAGAAAGATGACCTTTATAAAAAAATGTTAGGCCAAATTTCAGGTAAATATGATCAGCAAGATAAATATGGTCAGCAAGATTATATTGACTATACAAATGGTATAAGAGGTAAATGGACTCTATCAGATAATAATATAAAGTAAAATTTATTTCTTTGGTTGCCTTCCATCATATCTTTTTCCATTTTCAAATCTAGATGATTTTCTTATTCCATTATCATGAAGAATACGACTAACTATCATAATAGTTAGTTCTTCTTCCTCTGATATATCTTTAATTGTTTTATTATTTTTAAATTTATTTATAACAGAATTTATCTTTTCATCACTAAGTGATATTGAATTAGTTAATTTACATCTGCCCCTATCAATTTCAATTCCAGATGATTTTAAAAATCTTGTTATTCTATTTTTAGATATATTATATTTTCTACATATTGCTTTAATTGAAAATTTGTTATCTAAATAATCCTTTTTATATTATCTGCAATCTCATAGTCTATCAAAATATAATTTTTTGGATCAAATCCTTTTGTTGATAACTGCCTTTTTATTATATCATTTTTATTTGGGTTATTTGAGATAGTATCTCCACCATCACCTCCACTTGATATATTATATCCATTTTTAATGGAATCAAATTTTTTGATATATTGTTTTTCTAACTCATTTAATTTTTCTAAGTTATCGGTCTCCTCTAATATCTCCCATGATATAGAGTCAAATCCATATTTCAATATGGCATATTTCATCTTTGTATTTTTACTTTTATATTTAGAAAAATAGAAATGACTTAATTTTCTGGAGTCAAAATTAACACTTTTACCTATATAACTTTTTCCATTCGGAAATAATGCCCTATATATTACCATGCTGGTTTATATATTAAAACTTATACATTAAGTATAACTATAAATAAAAAATAAATTCTAAAATGGCAGTTAAGTTAATATTAACACAAATAATGAAGAACGAGTCGCATGTTGCTGCTCGAATGCTCAATTCCATCAAATCAATAATTGATGGGGTAGTAGTTATTGATACTGGATCAACAGATGATTCCATAAAAATTGTTGAAAATTGGGGCAAAGAAAATGATATAGAAACATATGTTGTTGAAAGAGCTTTTGATAATTTTGAAAATTCTAGAAATGCATCCTTTGATAAGGCCCGTGAAGTTTTTTTATCCAAAAACGATGGTAATGTATATTACAATTTTTGGCTTGATTTTGATGAACAACTAATTGTTTACCCAACATTTGATAAGCAAAAGCTAGATAAAGACTTATATATGTTCAACACCAGTATTGGAGCTATGAAATATACAAGAAATGAACTATGTAGATTAGATAAAGATTTTAAATTTTATGGGCCAGTTCACGAGTTCATTATTTATACTGGACAAGACCAAATCACTTCTGGTTTAGCAGTAGGATTAGATGTTGATGTCAGAATGGATGGTGGATCTTGGAAAGCTGATGTTTCGGAAAAATATAAAAATCATGCTAATATCTTAGAGGATTATATCACTAAGAATAACGACCCAAGATGGGTATTCTATACAGCTCAATCCTGGCATGATGCAGCATCTATTCAAAATAATAGAGAAGAAAATGAAGAGAGATGGAGAAGGTCTATTAAATATTATCGTCAAAGAGTAGCCAGAAATGATGGATATGAAGAAGAAAGATATTACTCTCAACTAAGAATAGGATCGATTATGAGAATGATGGAATCTCCTTGGGAAGAAACACATCAAGAATTACTTAAAGCATACTCTCTTGATCCGTTAAGAGGTGAATCAATCAAACTTATTGCTGATCACTATTTAATGATGGGTGAATTTAACTTAGCTTACCTTTATACAAAATTTTGTAAAGTTAATTTTCATGGTAAAAACCCATATCCAAACAGATTACTTTTCATCGATGAGTCCTTTTACGTATGGAGAATTTTAGAAGTTCATGCCGCAGCTTGTTACTATACAGGAAGAGTTGAAGAAGCTAAAGCTAATTATAATGAATTGATTGATGTTCTGAAAAAGAATCCTAAAATGTTCTCTCCAGAAGATATTCAAAAAATTAATGCGAATGCACAATTTTTTAAGTAATGATTTATATTGAAAACCAAAGAAAACACAGAAGTCTTTAGCTTCTGTGATGAATTTGGTAATTATTCACTAAATTTACTTAAAGGAAAGAGTCTATATTAAATATATAATATGTTAGGATATTAAAAAATTCTAGCATCGGCAGGGACTGTCGATTACAGGCGTGGAGCAAAAATAAGACCTGATTAGCTAACTAATTAAAATTGGCAGTCTAACTGAAGGCAAAAGCAATGAAGCATCTAAAAAGAAGGAGCTTGTCTCCCGAAACTTATCGGTCTTTAGCCGATAAGTAGTTCATTATGAGGAGGAATATAAATCTTATTTAGAATCAGTAAAAAGGCAAAATAAAATTGAGGGTATTATAAATAAAGAAAACCACCCGGTCTAAGAGGTGGTTTTTCTTTTGTTATCCTGAGGTAGCAGGCGTTATTTTGAAAGTAATTTAATTAAATCTTCTGTTATTCTTGTAATAATCTTTTTACCATCTACAGATATCATAGGAATATTGGTTATACAACTATATTTATCATTGCCATCTACTTTAATACGTTCAATCATTTTGCAAATATTTGGGTTATTTGAGTAAATTTTATTATAATAAGTTTTTAATTCATTGACAAATTTAGATAAATCTACACCTTTTTTATAGTTATATTTAACCATCTGAAGCTCATTATCTTGACGTTCAACCATTATGTACCAAATTGAATTTTTAGAAATTTTTACATTTTCTAAAAAGTTAAAACCTTTAGAAGCTTTAGTTCCTTTTGGTAATTTTGCAACTTTACCATAAAGTCTAACTTTGTTTTCGTTTTTATTAACTTCAGGCTCTTCTAAACCAGAATTATCTTCCTTATCAAAATCTTGTTGATCTGGTAGGGGTTTCATATATCTAGTACTAGCATTTTTTGGCTTCTTAGTTGAAGTAATAGGCAAATTTGGATTTCCAGGAATATCCTTATCTTCCATAGGTAGAATCTCTTCAGAAGGTTCTTCCTTAGGTTTGTTATTAATATCTGAAAACTTTTTAAACGAACTTTTCGTGTTTCCAGTTTCTTCATTCTTCCTAATCATAGATGGTTATTTAGATTTGTTTAATATATATATTAAAAATTATAATTGTTTTTTTAATTTCTATTATATATAAATTTTAAATTCCCGGCATTGTATATTCTTAAAATTTTACGGTTAGCGAACAAGCACGAAAAGAAGCCAGTCGTTACAGTATCCAAGACTTCTAAAATATTTTATTGTCGGAGCAGATATCTTAATATTTACCTCTTTTGTTATTATCATTTATACAATTTTTATAGTATATATATTAATTTAAATGTTTGTAATAATATTTGTCTACTATATAATTTTTAAAGTTTTTAATAACATTGTGTTCATCAAATAAAATAGCGACTAAAACTTGTAATTGTTGTAAAAATGAATTCATTAAATCATTATTGAAAATATAAGGTGAAAGTGTTTTATTCAATAAATTATTTTCATAATCAACATAGTCTTGACCAGAATCATTTCTGTGTTTCATATAGTATAACTCCGGTATTTGTCTTCTTTCGTATAACATATTTAATTAAATATTAACTTTGGATTTTGTTTTTATATAAAAATAGTTTGTTACCACTATTATATATTTTTAAATATTTTAATTTTTTAAGTATTTCATTTTCAGTTAGATTTGGATCGTGACCCATTTTAGTTAAATTTTGCTTTCTCATTGAAAATCTATTTTTCCTATCAAAATTTTTAACATAGAAGTATCCAGGTTTTGTGAATTTTTCAAATTCAAATCCAAGTTTAATATATAATTTACCAGATGAATAATCATTATTAGAATATGATATAATATTATCAAATTTATAACTAGATATGAAATATTTAAATAGCTTAGAAGCTCCACCAACTATATTATATCCAATTTTATTACAAAATCTTATTAACTCATAATCACTGTCATTACCATTTTTATTTCCAAGTGATAATCTCTTTTTTCCAAATGTCATTATAGAAACTAATTCGTCTTTATAGAAGAGTCCAATATTTATTTTAGACACACACCAACCTTGAATGTGATTATTATTGATAAAATTTTTAACTAATTTAAAATCCTTTACTTCTTTAATAACACACTTTCTAGCAAAAATTTTATTTGGTGTTTTCCCCAGCTTATTCAATATCATTGATCTAACTATTTCATTTTTATTCTTCCAATCATCTTCCCATATCTGAAAAAGATCTATTCCTATTTCAGAACATCTTTTAAATTTATCATAGTGGTAATTCTTATCTTTCCAATTTGTAGAATGCCAGTAAACACCATTTAATTCAATTGCTAATTTTTTATCATCTATAAAATAATCTAATTCTAGATTATTTAGAACTTTTCTATTTTTGATTTCATATTGAATATTACTTTCATTCAATAAAAATGAAATTTCCTTTTCTGGATAAGATGAGTATATTGGAAAACAAATTGTACATATTACTTTTTTATTCAAAATTCGTTCCCTTAGAATGTTATTATTTATGACAAAACTATTTCCACAAAAATTACAATCACATATATATCCTTTATTATCATATCCAGTTATTTTCACTATATAAGAATATTTTTCCTTTATCTGATTTAACGAATCAGATAATCTATTTTTTAATATTTTTTCCCTATCTACTAACTCAAATGGATTCTCAACTCCATATTTCATCATACAGGTGTTTCTTATCCTTTCTTTTATTTCTTTATTCTTTATAGCAGAATCAACTCCATAAATTTCAATCATTGATTTTTTAATCTTATCTTTTATTAAATCATTTTTTACTGGGTGCCCTCCATATTTTTTTTTATTAGTTTCTATTATTTTTTTCTTGATCAAGTCCAATTCAAATATGTTTTTAACACCATATTTATCTATATTATGATTATTTCTCTTGATGATGGAACACTTTTCAGAGCAACAATATATATCAATCATATCATTTGTATTTATTAGATAATTTTCCCATTTTATAGACTTTGTATTGCCGCATATGTCACATCTAACATTTATATAAAAATTTCCCTTTTTAAATGGATAATCAATAGGTGATACTTTTATAAAATCTCCTAATTTTATATCAACTTTTTTAGTTCTCAAATATGATATATTTCTAGTAGAAGCTTTTATACATATCTCATTATCAATTATCATTATACGTGATTTTTATTTTTTACATCAATCGTTCCAGTTTTAATAATATTAACAGATTTTAATCCATTGCTTTCAATATCATCACTGTAGTATATATTATTTCTATCATACCATCCACCTCTTATAATAGGTAAATCACTTGGGTCAAATATAATATCACCTAAGACTGAATCTATGCCAACAATTTTATTAGGATTATATGTAGTTGATGGTCTTGATATATTTAAAGCATCTTTGGCCGCAAATTGATTTCTTCTATTTTGATCATCCAACATCGATTGTCTGTGATGATCCTCGTTATTCTTGGATATAAATGATACATCAACAGACGCTATATCTGTAATGTTAGAAAGATTTGCAACTATTTCACTCTTTGGAATTCTATCTATCTTATTTAAATTTAAAAAATATTGTGAGATTGTATCTACAATTTGAGCATTTACATTGTCATCAATTGCATCTGACCAAGTCATTATAAATACATTAATACAATAATAAGATAAAGCTGGTGATGAAATTTGATATTTAGTAGTTAAAAGTAAATTACCGCCTGTTTTTAAATACAAATCTATCTTAGAGATTTCATATTTATCTAAACTAAAAGCTCTTATATCAATAGTAAAATAGTTAGCATTTTGGCTTTTAAATAGAACTATATTTGGTGTAGCAACTATGTAAATTACTCCATTTTGTTGATAAGCATTAACATGAGAAAATACTCCTAATCTTTTTATAGCATATGCATATTGTTGTGGTAGTCCTAATACAAAATTATTACTAGCAATCGGTAATAATGATTTAGTGAAGCTAATAGGCTCTTTGTCAGCACCAAAGTTAATATCAGTAAAAATAGAGACATCAAATAAATTAGCTATATCAATAGTATTTCCGAATCCATCAATTGTAGGATCAACAAATATCCAGTCATTTGGTGTTCTTCTAAATATAGATCCAATAGAGCCATCACTAACTAAGTAATTAACTTGAACCTGTGATGCAATTGATGGTATGTAACCAAATCCTGAGTTTCCAAAAATAATATCAATTCCACCATTAAATCCTGTTCTAACAACACATGCCGATTCACCAGGACTCATATCATACATTGATTTGTAAATAGTCATTAACTGACCATCAACTAGAACTTCATAATTGAAATTTTCTATATCTTGTTGATTTGATCTAATGGTTGCTTGGAAAGTTTGATTTTCTGTTCCGTCTCCAGTAAAAGATTGTGATGACCAACCACCTTGTATTATAGGTAAGTATATTTGTGTCGAGTTGGTTACTTTATATGTTTGTTTATCTGTTCCTAAATTTAGGGAGTATTTTAATCCGTTTGTTTTGTTTTTCAGTAATTGTCTATTCGTAAATGTCAATCTTCCACCTGGGATTGTAGATTCTATATCTACACTTGTTTTGATGGAAATTAATAATGTGCCAGTAGCACTTATATTTCTAGTCGGAATGTGACCGGTATAAATGGCTGCGTTTTTAATAATTCTTTCATTCACAGAAGCAGTATTTGTGATATCAAATTGTTGTATAGAGTTTTTGAGATATAACATCGATAATTGAAAAAGATTTTCAACTACAGATAAAATTTGACCATAAGGAGAACTTGTAGAATATAAAAGATTGGCTTTTGAATATTGATCTTTTAAATATTTTTCTATTTCAGCTTTAATATTAGCAAATGATATCTCTGTAAAGGTACTTGCCATTTAAAAATAATTTTTTCTTAATGTATATATATTAAAAATTGTAACTCGTATTAAAAAAAAACATCTTTCCACATTTATATATAGTTATGTAAAAAATTAATCCGAACAGATGGGAAACGATGTGATCACATTATTTGAAAAATATGGTATAAAGGGTGGTTTTGCTGTATTTATTATTGTAGCTATCTATATTTTCACAAAAGGTGGTTTATTAAATAAATTAGTTATTTCAATCTCAGAAAAATTTGTTGAGTACTTTATGAAAAAGAAAGTTAAAGTCATGATTTCTGATGTGACTTTATCTGATATTACTAACCACGATATATTCAATTATATTGATTTCTGGATGTATTCTAGAATACCAACTTTTCAATTTTCAACTGAATATAGAACCGTTGTTTTTAGAAAATATTTAAGTATTTATCTAAAGAAGCACAAAGAAGATTTACAACAATTTATTAACTCAAAAGCTTTTATTAGTATGGATGAGTCAGAATTGTGGAAGAATTTTCTTTCATTAGTCAATAACATTGTATATGATTATGAAAGAGAAATGCTAGATGCGGGCATACCTCAAATCATTATCTCTAAAATGAAGGCTAAAAATAATGATACGATATCTTTAACTATTGATTTAATTGAAGGTATTTGTAATAGTAAGTTTTATAGTTCAGCTGATAACTTATTAAAAATTTACTCTATTTTAAATATAATGCTTTCTATTTTAGAAAATACTATACAAAATAGTGAGGCGGTTTGTAACTCGATCAATGGACAATTGAAGGGTATGACTTTTACGGACGGTTTGAAAAATTATAAAGAACCTTAATTCATTAAATCATAAACCATATCTATTTCAAAATCAGGATCAGTAATTCTTAAATCATAATCAGAGAAATTTTTAAAATCTTCTCTATCAGATTTTAATCTTCTGTCAATTGAATCATTATTATCATTTCTTCTGGTGATTCTTTCTCTTCTTATTTTTTCATCAATATCCAAATAAACAACGAAACACCTTTTTCTATCTTCTACACCTAAAGTGGAAATCTCATGAGGAGTCATAATAAATAAGTGATTTTTTTCAAAATTATTATTACCAACTGCATAAAACCAGTCGAATTCATTAATTAGAAAGTGTTGATAAGTTTTGATTTGATTTGATTCGAGTAATTTTTTAAACTTATTATTATCAGTGAATTTATATTCAACTCCTTGCTTTTCTAATTTTCTTTTTGGTCTGGTTGTTATTTTCGGTTCATACTTCAAACCCTTCTTAATTAGGGCTCTTAATAAATGGTCTTTTCCTGAACCACTCGGCCCACAAATTACCAATTTTTCACTTTTATCCATACTATTATAGTATGACTCCACCAAAAAAGTTTGAAATTTTAAATAAAATATAAACAATCCACTATTTCAGAATGACATTACAATAGTTTTATATATCTAGTCTCAACAATAAAAAAAAATAATCAAAAATCATGGCAAACGTTTTTCAGAAATTCCTAAACTGGTTCAAAACCGAAGAAAAAGAAATAGAACAAGTATTTGTAGGTAAAAGTAAAATTGGTAGAAAGTACACTTGGAAGCCAGACACACCTGACTTTAGAGATTTAAATTACACCGTAGCTAACACTAAGTTACCAAAGTCAGTAGACTTAACAAGTGGTAATCCTAATGTGTATGATCAAGGTCAATTAGGTAGTTGTTTTTCAGGAGAAACAAAAATTCCTTTATTAAATGGTGAAGTAAAAACAATAGAAGAATTATATAATGAAGGAGAAGAATTTTGGGTTTTTTCTTTGGATGAAAATGGATCATTAGTTGCAGGTAAAGCAAAATCAAATTTAACAGGAATAGATAAAGAGGTTATAGAAGTCACATTAGATAATGGAAGTTCTATAATTTGCACACCAGATCACAAATTTATGATGAGGGATGGGACTTTTAAAAAAGTTAGCGAAATAGATTTTTCAGAATCATTAATGCCTAATAATTTAAAAATTCATTCTAGTGGATATTATCAATATTTTGATAATTTTACTAATAAATGGACATTTGTACATTCCTCTATAAATAAGACATTTAATTCAGAATATAAAAAAATTGTCGAAAATAGAATAATCGATAAAGGAGATAGATTTTTAGTAACACATCATAAAAATTTTAATAAAATGGATAATACTCCCGAAAATCTAGAATGGATGGGTGAATTGGAACATCAATTATATCACAAAACTACATGGAATGGAACAGAGGCTCAGAGGGATCATTCTAGAAAACTAATTAATAAAATGTATGAAAATAATCCAAATTGGAACGAAGGGGCATCTTCAATTGGTGGTAAAAAAACCTGGGAATTAGCCAAAAATGATCCAGAAAGAATGGAAAAAATTAATAAGTGGAAAAAAGCTGGTCATTCTGATGAATCAAGAAAAAAAGCTAACATATCTCATAAAAAGAAATTCGAAGATCCAGTTTTTATGAATAATTTTAAAAAAATTATGAAAAATAAAACTGATAAATATTTATCATTTGAGGAAAATAGAAATAAGTTATCAGAACTTGGTAGACAAAATTTGGGAACAAATACAACTAAAAATATGATAATTAAATGGTCTAGAGAATTATTAGACGAAAAAAAAGAAATAAATGAGGAAAATTGGAATGAACTCAAGAAAAAAAGTGAATTAAAAAATTTTTATAATTTTTCCACAATTAAAAAGTTCTTTAGTTCAATAGAAGAAGTAAATGAATTAGCATTAAATTATAATCACAAAATTATCAATAAAAGAACTATTAATGAAAAAATTAATGTTTATTGTTTAGAAGTTGAAAAGTATCATAACTTTGCCTTAGAATCTGGTGTATTTGTGCATAATTGTACTGCTAACTCTCTTTCAGGTGCATTTGATTTTGAAAGAATTAAACAAAAATTAGCACCTATTGGACCATCAAGATTATTCATTTATTACAATGAAAGATTAATGGAAGGTTCTGTTAATTCGGATTCCGGAGCTCAAATTAGAGATGGTATCAAAGTTCTTGCTTCTCAAGGAGTTTGTCCTGAAACTGAATGGCCTTATAACACTGGTCAATTTAAAGTAAAACCAAATGATAAGTGTTATCAAGATGCTAAATCTAATACTATTAAACAATATCTTAGATTAGATAATACAAACCTTACTTTATTGAAAACATGTTTATCCCAAGGATATACCTTTGTATTTGGATTTACAGTTTATGAATCATTTGAAGGTGAGGAAGTAGCACAAACTGGTATAGTTCCAATGCCAAGTCCTAATGAACAATGTATGGGTGGTCACGCTGTTTATTGTATGGGATATGATGATAGTAAAAAAGCATTCAAAGTTAGAAATTCTTGGGGAACTGGCTGGGGTGACGGTGGTAATTTTTGGTTACCATATGAATATATGACCAATCCTAATTTAGCAAGTGATTTCTGGACAATTAGATTAGTATAATTATTGTTTTTTAATATTAAAGTCTATAAGAAATTATAGACTTTTTTTATATTGAAAACCAAAGAAACACAGAAGTCTTTAGCTTCTGTGAATTTGGTAATTATTCACCAAATTCACTTAAAGGGAAGAGTCTATATTAAATATGTTAGGAAATTAAAAAAATTCTAGCATCGGCAGGGACTGTCGATTACAGGCGTGGATCAAAAATAAGACCTGATTAGATAACTAATTAAAATTGGCACACTAACTGAAGGCAAAAGCAATGAAGCATCTAAAAAAGAAGAAGCTTGTCTCCCGAAACTTATCGGTCTTTATTAGAAATAAAAAGATAAGTGATATAACAAAAGGTTAATCCATTATTTTAATATATACCTTTATGAAATGGATTAAAGGATATAAAAGTTTTACAGAATCTATTAAATTCGATCTCTCAATTGTTAATATAGATATAAACGAATCTTTAAGTATTTGGTATGATGCTCTTTTGGATTCTATTGGGGCGGAAGAAGTTGATATCTTTGATACTTTCAAGCTTCCTAAAGACGACTACGTTGATAAATTAGACATAGAATATCTTTCTGATAATATTGAATTCATTAATTCTCTATCTAGTATAGGATTAAAAAAAGCTTCGATGCAGAGCTCAGATGATTTTGAAACTTTTGTAAATAAACCCTGTAGATTTATGTTTATTTACAATATAGAATCCAATGAACTAGAAAATCCAAATTATTTATTGATACAAAGTTGGAATGATACTTTGAAAAAATGGGATAATAGTAAACTCTATAAAGTTAATGATGATATCAACAAGTTCTACAATAAGTTAAGCTCTAAAATTATTGAAGTAGAAGATGATGGTGAGAAATACATATACAACACGTCCAACAAAGGTAATGAATGGATTCTACAAAACTTAGATGCTGAAAATGATACTTTTAAAAAGTATTTAAGAAAAGAAGATTTTGAAGATCTTTTAAAACAAAGAAAAGTTAAAATTAGAGTTATTTAATGAAGCATTTAAAAAGATTTAACGAGTCATTTGATCCAGAAGATTATTTAGACTACCTTTATCTGAAGTTGAAGAGTCTAATATAATATCTAAATATCAAATAGATAAAGATTTTTATAAAAGATATTAAATGAGATAAACACCCTGTCTTAAAAGAGATACAGGGAATTGGATCTTATCAAGATAGAATAGGAGTAGTTGAATTTTGGCCACAACAAGAAGATGATGAACCTATCACAATTTCAGAAAGTGACAAGATATATCTACAATATACACTATTTAAATATCTTGGAAAATAAAAATATCCCACTTTTAGGTGGGATATTTTTATTTTATTAATCAGTTAAATTAAACAGTCACATAGTAATCTAACCTACCATTAGTCACAACTGTTGAATCAGGAATTGAAACAGTCGCTCCCCTTAAACATAATTGCTCACTTTTTACATTTGTTAAATGTAATTGGCCCTTTATACGATTTTTTATATCTGATGCCTGAACATTTGTATCAGTTAATACATCAACCATAAAGGATTTTGTATTGATTACAGTTGGCCTTGATGCAGTAGGGCTGGTTGGTTGTAACCCCTCAACTTCTTTTGTTATTAATAATGAATATTTCATATTTTTATTTTTATTTTTTCAGTTAATTTAGTATTGATCCCACCAAAAAGCATCATTTACTAGATAATTATATTGACTCGAAGTTGCACTGTAATGTGCAGTTGGTGTGATTAAATTATAAGTATATACACCATTATCAACAGTGCTTATAAAATACCTATCTCCTGATACAAAATAATCTTCGTAATTACTAGAATTGACACATACACTATTTACTAATCCATCTAGATTATATAAATTTATAGTCCAATAATTATTATTGTTTGGATCTTGATAGAAAAATGCAGTATAATTAGTTCCCACACCAATATTATTGCTATCAGCAGGAGGTAACACAATATTACCACTAGTCGTCGTTGACGTTAAGATATTTATATTTACAGTATTATAACTACCAATCGAAGTTAGTGTATTTGGAGCTAACAATTGAGTAGTATATGATTCATACTCATCATTATCATAAGCTCTAGCATAATAAAATACTGGAAGTGACGAAAAAGTAGCATAATTAATACCACTTTTCGCTGTATTATTGTTAAATATAAAGTTTTCTTGATACAAATATGCTACATAAATCGGTTGACCATTCGAGTGTGATAATCCAAAATGTAAATCTAACTCTCCTGTTAATTGATTATATGAACCAGTGCCACCATAATTACTTGTTAGTGAGTTCTGAATAAATTCTGAACCAGTTGGAGATATTGAAATTGAATAATCATATGATTGGAACCCTTCATTACTACCACCAGTTAATCCAGCAAAGAACCCGTATATAGTTGGTTGAACCCCACCGTAAGTAATCGGTGGAATAAAATGTAAATTATAATTTAATGTATTGGAAGTAGTTCCAACTCGAAATTCACCATATGCACCGCCGACTTCTGACCAAGTTCTAACATATAATAAATCATAGTAAGGTCTAAAGTTAGCATATTCTGTATCATGTGTATCATAATTGGCAATAAAATTACCATTAGCATCATAAATTTTATATCTTTGTAATACTTCAGGATAACTTCCAAGTCTATATTCAATCATTCTCCACTGTCCAAATGGCTGATATGAAAGATTATCTAAATCAGAAATATTAACATCATCTATATTTATGCTGAAAGTTGAACCATCAGCTTTAATACCTAAAACAGATAACTTACCATCTCCATTATCAACAAAGTTAAAAATAGAATTGCTTGTTGGGAAGTTATATAAAGACCCCCTCTCATATCTAGTTCCATAGTCATTTCCCATTAACATTATGCTAGCTGTACTTCCATTAGTAAAGTTATAAGTATTGAAATTGTGATCATCAAACTTAGTGATAATATCCAATTTTGTAAGTGTAGTATCTATAAGACCTGAATTATTAGTTCCATTACCTAAATAAATTACAACAGATTCCGGATCATATGCTGGTGAACTCGCACCAGCGTAATAAGGATAAAAATCTTGTGCTACAATCAAACTATTATAATAATCTGGATTATACTCATGTTGTGTAGATGTAAGTTTTATTCCATCAAAATTATAAAAATAATAACTACTATTATCTGAGTTATACATCGATATCAATATTTTACCAGTTCCATACATATACCAATCACGAGCTGTTATTTCAAGTGATGTTAAATCTTGAGTTACCACTAATACACCATCTGAGTTAAAAAAGTTTATAGATTCATAACGTGAGGTATCGTTATTATATGTAGATGTATATACCCAATTACCTGTATAATATATTTCATAATCTTGTAAAACCACTACAGAAGTATTACTTATATTGTGTATCTCAACATCATTTTTCCCTTTAATAACCCTCCAAGATACATAATCGATATATGAAACACTAATTAAAATAGCATTTTCAGTAGTAACACCGTCCCAATTCCATTCAAATGATAGACTAGTTGCTCCTGAATACTTAAGAGTATAAATATTATCTCCATCAAAATATGTAATTCCAAATCCATCAGTAGTCGGATATGTATAATATATGATTCTACCATCAACTCCTTGTTTATCATCATAATTAGAAATAAGTAGAGTATCTACAAGGGTTCCATTTGCTTGAATGAATAAAGCCGCATAACTATTATTATTAGAATTCTGAAATAAAATATTAAAACCTTTATTTGTAATTACATAATAGTCAATATAAGACCAGTCAGAAATACTTAATTTAGTGTCTAAAGCTCCTGTCATAGTACCATTGATATCCATAACAAAGTATTCCCAATTAGTCACACCCTGACCCCAGAATACTAAATCTTGGCCTGTAGATTCCGGATAGGTTGGGCTTCTTCTAGTTCCACTTCCACCACCGGCTCCTGCTGCTGAGGATGCCGCTGCTGGTGCAAGTGCGGCTTCATACATCATATTTGATTGATGTAGAAAATATTGTCTAGCCTGCTCTTGAGGTGATAAATTTTTGTATCTTGGTAGGTTTTTAAATCTTTCCCAATTTTGTCTATTCCACATTTTGATTGTTTATTTTTTGCTATATATTAAAATTTCACTTTAAAATATTTGGTTTTTAATAAAATTTAAAATCATTTGGTCTTTATTACACATTTCATTGTACCACATCCAGACATAGTTACTTTCTATGAATAATGTACCATCTCTATAAGCTTGTATATTCTTTTTAAGAAGTTCTATATCTGAAGATTCTATATCATATTCAATAGAAAGTTCCTGACATATTTTATAAATACCAATTATATCATTTGAAGAATAAAATTTAGACGCTTCCACGTAAAGGTTATTTAATCTTTTATTAATAATCTTATCAGTATGTGTTACCTTTGCTATTTCTCGGTACAATTTTTTAATTTTATTTGTTCTATTATCCTCGATATTATTATCTTCCTCATCGAGGTTCTCAATTTCGGTTCTAGAAGAATCATCTTCTTCATCAGATATTTCTTTTGATTGTGTGTCAATATATGATTTTAATTTTATGTCGAATTTTTCATTATAAATTGATTTTAATTCTGAATTTTTATTTAATATTTTATCTACGTCTTTTAAAAATTCAGAGTCGGCTTCTCTAATCAATTCTGATTTATATTCATAATCTGCTTTAACAAATTCATACTCCTTGAGTAATTTATTAATCTCAAGTTTTTTTATATCTAACATAAATCTATATATAAAGAAGAATCTTTTTTGAGTCTAATAATTTTATATATACTTTTATGAAACTACATCAATTAACAATCGAAGAATTGGTAGAATTAAGAACTAAAATGATTCTTGAAAAAAAATCTACTAAAGAAATTAACCCAATCATTGAGAAAAAGGAAAAAGAATATTCTGATTCATTAATGGAAGATGGTGGAGGTGGTGGCGGAACTGCTGCTACTGGTGGTCCTGGTGGAGCAGTTGCTAGTGCTTCTGTAGGTTTTGGCGGTGGTGGAGTTGCTATGGGCAATGCAGCTCATGGTGGTATGGGTAATGTAACAGCTGCTCAACCATCTACAATGCCAGGTGCTACTATCGGAAGTGCTTGGTCTGGACATGGTGGTACTATTGGCTCAGGTGATGTAGCAAATCCTTTTCCAGGTGGCGGAAATGTTTATCAAAAATCTCCAGCTATGGATATGGGTAAATCTCATGGTGCTAGAACTGGTAAAAAGAAAAGAGTTAAAAAATTAGATTTAAAAGCTCTTAAAAATACATTTGCAACAAAACAAGATTTTACTCAAGGATCTGAACATAAATCTAAAATCATGAACTTTAATGATTTTCAAAAACAAGGAGTAAATAAAGTAACAAAAGTTAAAGAATCTTTAGATAGTGAATATTTAGGTGATTGTGAAAAGTGCGATACTAAAATTTATAGAGAAGATTGTTATTCAGGTGAATATCAATGTCCTAATTGCGATCATGCTGGGAAAATATATGAATTAAGAAATTTTAAACCATAAGATGATTAAAAAATATTTAGAATTTTTAAAAGAGGCTAAAGAAGAAAAAAGCTATTACAAACCAACTAATTTAATACAAGAGTTGTGTGTTGGTATGCTTTTAATTAATAACAGTTTCTTAGATAATATCTTAGATAAAGGATTAAAAGCTAGATATTCAGAAAATTCACAAGTGTTTTTAACAGATTTAAAAAATCTTTTATTTGCTAAAAATAGATTACACTTAGGCAAATTTATAGGTAATGAATGTGTATCTGAAGACGAGCCATCAAAAGTAAATGGTTTATTTGAATCAGTTTCGTTTAATATAGAAGACGATTGGAATAAACTAGTTAATGCTAGATTAATTGCCAGAAATATTATTGATAAGTTGTTACCAGATGAAAAAGTTACTGAAGACAGAGTTAAACATGTTTTTTGGATAGGTCCTAACAAAGATGAAGATCACCAAGAAGACATGGTTGTTGAACTTTCAGATGGTAGACAATATTCTTTTTATTTAAATAAGAACTTATCTTCTTCTAAAACTGCAAGTTTTAACACATTTGCTGATGATTTAATTGGTAATGAAATTGATAAATTATATGGTCCTGAATATATTGCAAAATGGAATAAACTAGTTCAACAATGGGTTAGGACTATTTATGATAATGCTAATAAGAATGTTCAAGTACATATCGAAAAATTTATTGATGAAGATAGAATTGATTCTTTAGATTGGTTTAGATATTTTGAAATTCAACACAGAGACCCAAGATACAAACATCTTGGTGAATATATCAAAGAATTTGATAAAAACATTTTATATTTTTCTGATTTGATGTCTGAAATTTGGAAACATCGTGATATGTGTTTCATGGATGTTGAGAGGGTTTATAATGAATGGGAAGAAACTAAAATATTTATTTTAAATTCTAAGATATTAGAACATTTATTAACTGAATCATTGACTAAGAATAATATAGATGATATTAAGAAATTAGATGATGGGTTCAAATTAGCAGAAGGCACTGTTAAGATGAAATTGGTTAAGACTATTGTTGAAAAAATGGGATGCTCTGAAAGATATACTTATTATTTAGGTAATAATGGTAATATATTTAATCAAATTCCTTCTAGAGATTTCTTTAGAAGCATCTATAACGATTTAACAGTTAAGTTTGACTATCATGTTAAATTCTTAGTAGAAGAGGAAGAGGAAAATAATGATTTTAATATTAAAATATCGGTCTTGTTGGATAATGATGTATTAATTAAGTTTAATATACTGGTTAAATTTGCTGGTGGTGACATTAGTTCCAAGCTAAGCGCTAAATATTTTTTTCATCTTAGTGATGACTTTAACTATAGGGTATCAAACATAGAAAAGTCTGAATCAGAAAATGAATTATCTACCCAGAAAACCTAGCTCCCTTTGATATATTTTCAAAGGCCCATAACGGTTGAAAATTATTAAAATTATTTAAGTTATAAACTTCCTCTTCTGTTTTTGCCCAACTACTAGGGATTATGTGATCTAAATGCCACTCACCATAGTTTTCCCAACACATTCCGTCTATAAATTTATTTTCAATAAAAATGATAAATTCCTTGATTCCACAACCTAATATTTCCTCTGTTCTTCTGTTTTTATTACATCCATAATTTCTTATGGATGACCTGATTAGAGATTGTAAATTCATTCTTAATTTAAATAATGGATCATTATCTCTTTTATTTTTTGCCCAATTTCTATGGTATTTACGATGGATTTGAATATTTTCCCTGTATAATTCTCTACTTCTCTCACTTACCTTCTCTTTATTATTTTGATAATAGTTTCTTTTTTTATTATATTCTATATAATACTCCTTACGTTTATCCTTATTATTTTTCCTATATAATTCTAATTTTTCTCTATTGTTATTACACCATATTTTACTTCTTTCATTATTTTTTATTCTATCTCTATCTTTATTTTTTTGATAATTTAATATTGAGTGACATTTTTTACAAACTGATAATTTCTTATAAAAGTCGCTAACCTCCTTTTCTGTATTGCAATTTTTACAAATTTTATTTGACATCTGTAAATTGCGACATTTCACAGAACATGAATAGATATTATTTTGTTTTTTAATATTCTTAATGTATTCCTTATACATCATTTCTTTATGTGTATCACAATAATCACATTTTATCTTAATCTTAATATGACTTCCTGAGCTTAAGTGTTCTACATTAACTAGTATTGTATTACCGGACAAACAATCATATCCGAGTTTTCTATAGTGACTTCTGGACTATGGGTAACCCAACTGATATTTCTTTATCAGAATTTAATAAATCATGGTTTGCAGTTTGGTGGAATAATAAGTATGGAATAGGAATAGCCCAAAGTGATCCTACCGTTACACAACCACAAGCTTGGAGAATACCTCTTGTTTATCAATTTCAACAATCAATATTATCACCACAAGTTTGGTCTGACACATGGCATCATATAGCCATCGTAAGAGATCCAACATCACCAGGATATAATGAGGATCCGAATGTTCCAACTCTTTGGAGATGTTATATTGATGGTCAGCTTATTACAGTTGCTCATGATCCTTATAATTTTAATGGATTATATGGAGTCCAAAACAATTCAATATTACCAACTACTGGAAAAATTGTAATAGGTAAAGATCCTTCAAATGGGTATATTGAAGGTAATGGCAGATTTAATATTTTAGGTGGACCTGGACAAATGTATTATGATGGTTATATAAGCGAATTAAGAGTTAGTGATATAGCAAGATACACAGATAGCTTCACACCACCTACGAATCCTTTTTAACAGAAAAAGATTGTAGTAATATATAACTAATGGCAATTAAATTTTCATTATCACCTGCACCATTATTTTTAGTACCTGATATCAAATCGTTAGTAAAGTTCTCTAATGGTGATTTAGGCATATCAGATCAAACCAAGTTAAGAACAATTGCCAAAAATGTATCTAATTCTAAATCAGATTCACAATTAGACCAACTTAAAAATTTAATGGGATTTACATTAACTGGTGCAAATAGCAGTTATTATAAAAATGGAAAATATCAAATATCAACATCTGACATTAACTTAACACATAATAATGATCTATCAGGATTAAAAGCTCTTGAAAAGTCTTTAATACAATCTATATTTGAGAGCCAAAAGCCTTATGCTGAGGTGTTCATACAAACAACTGGAGTCTTAGTTAAGATAGAAGATATAATTGCTCGTGTTTTATCTGTTGGTGGATCATCCCTCAAACCTTTTTATAATCCAAAAGCTTTAGGATATGGTGGATCAGAATTAAATAGTGAGTTATCTAAATTACAATCTTTAAAAAATAAACAAAGAGGACACGGTAACACCCAAAGTGGCATTAATAATAATAAGGTAAAAACAACTGATCAACCAAATATTGGTTATGAGTATAAAATTGACTCAATAGTTTATTCAACAGGTGAATATGATCCAACGGTTAAATATAATTATGAATATAGAGATATTTTAGATGATACTATAAATTTAAGCGATTTAAGTAATAAAGGAGTTGACGTTTTAAATCAAGAAAACAATCAACCAAAACCAAAGATTGTAGTTTTTGGAATATTTAATAGTAAAGGACATGTAGTTGATAATGTACCATCTTGGTTAGAAAAAAGTGGCAAGTGGTTTGGACACTTTGATATGGTTACTAATTTTAAGTATATTTGGTCTAAGCAAAATTTAGCTGATAAAATATCATTTGGATCACCCGGTAAAGGATGGGTTCAAAAAAAAGATATAATAGGAAATCCGATTGTAGTTGCTGGGACAGGTAGTGAATTGAATTCAATTGCTAATTATTACAATGATCAAATTCAAAGAAATTTAGATGATCTAAATATAGAGAAACAACAACAAACTAAAATAAAAAGCCAATTAAATCAAAGTTTAAATTCTGGAACTCAATCAATTTATCAAACTCAATTAGATACAATAATCAGTTCAGGATTTTTACCAACTGTCCAATTAACAAATGGCAAAAATCCAATTGGAAAATATCCTTTTCTTCCTAAAAATATTGTTTGGTCTGGAACAAGCTCAACAATAGGACTCGGATTAACAGGATCAACAACACAAGTTTGGATAGACCCTGAAAATGACTATGATATGAAATTGATTCAGATTAAGCCACAATTTGTAATCAAATTTTATGATAGTAAAAATAATTTAATTGAAGGTGTGATTGATCCATTATCTATATTGAAACATTTACAAAAAAATCAAGTTGAGGTTATTGTCACTGGTGGCAGTAAATTAGGACACACCATGGTTATTAACATAGAGCAGATTGACAATTCTAAATTAAAAGTCAATACACCATATTCAAAGGGATATTACGGATCAAGTACAGATGGTCAAAAACAAACTATAGAAGTTTTATACAGATACGCAACAGCTTTGAATGATACTGACCACTATTATATTGTTGAAGGTATTTTATCATCAGAGAATACACAATCATTTCCTGTAGTTGATAATGGTATCAGTGTTAATGGTAGTGGATACTATAGATTTCCTAAGGGACCGATTAGCGCAATTGGTGCTTTTATAAGAATGTTAATAGATGTTTTTTCAAAATTGTTTCCATCAATTTCACTTTTAGAAAATATACTTGCTAATCCAGCTTCTTTTATTGTTGAAAGTGTTATACTTAAAAAAATTGGTGATAACAATGGAACTGAGGGTATAAAGTTTGATATTTTTTCAGAAGATTTTCTAAAAGATTTTAACACGATGATTAGTATGGACCCTTCTTTAAGAAAATCATTTGTAAGTAATTCTAAATTAAAAGATTATGTTTATGTTGGTGAAGATAATAATTACCAATTTCTATTAGATGGAAAGTCAATGGTAAGTTTCCTATCTGCTAATTTTGGAATAAGCTTATCAAATTTAACTCCATCACTAATAACAAAAAGCTTACAGGAACAAGGATTAAGTGCATCAGTTCCACCTATGCCTAATGTCCCACTTGGTGGAATTAAACTACCGGATACACAACCAATATTGGAATTTTTATTAAATTTAGTAACATTCCCGTTAAATATAATTAAAAGCATTATTGAATATATAATGAATTTTTTTAAAAAATTAAGCAATCCATTTGAGTTACCAAGTGCTATTGTAGAATTTGTTGGATTCGAGTGGTTATCTAAGTTATTTAATCCTATTTCGTTATTGGAAATTTTAGATATAAAATTCGATGTAATTAAGTTTGGATATTGGATTGCCGCAATTGATACTTACCCAGATTCGCATTTGTTTGATTTAAGTGAAATCATATCAATGCCATTTATACCACCTATGTTTAAAGCAACAAAAAAGCAACTATTAGAGTTAGAAAAATCTCCGATGGAGTTTTTAAAAGCTATAATTTGTCTAATTGCTGATATAATAAATTCTTTTATAGATTTTATATGGAGTCTAATGGGGTTAACTCCTATTTTACCACCACCACATGTGAATTTATGTAATGATATAAATAAGGCTATAGTTAATAATAAACTTCAAGGTTCGTTTGGGACACAATCATCGATAGAATCTCAACTTAATTCAAATCCAACTCAACAGTCATATGAATATTTATATAATATAACTTTATCTGATGGGACAATTTTAACAAATTTAACATATGATCAATTACAAAAATACTTATCAGAACATAGTGATATAGAGTTTGATTTTAATTTCTAAAACTTTCATTTAGATTGAATTTATAATATAAAAAAGATTTTTAAAATGGGAAAAAAAGCGAAAGAGCATAGAAAGAAAGTAGCTAAAAGAAATGAGTCTATTAAATTACAGCAAAAAAGAATTAAACAAGCTCAACAGGATTTTTTAATGGAAATGATTGAAAAGGAAAAATTAGCGGGTAAATTTGATAACAATCCTCAGATGCCGATTCCAGGTGGTTACAAGGGACCAGCAATTGATTTAGGACAAGGACCACAGATTTAAAATGATAACATAACAAGTGGTATATTAAATATCTCTGTTATGAAATCTCTTTTGCTATTAACTGAGTAGAATTTAGAAGATATAGAATTAACTTTAGATGTTAAGTATCCTCTTACTAACTCTTTCTTTTTATAATCGTTTTTATGATTAGCTAAATAACGATTTATAAAAATAATAGCTTCAATTTCCTTTTTCATGAAATTACATAAAATTTAGAGTTATATATTAAATTTTAAAAATAAAATTTTAATTATGATAGAAAACGTCAATATCAATATAAATAAAGATGATCATTCAATAAATGATTATTTATATTGTTTTGCTGAATTCGGTGAAATGCCAAGTAAAATAAAAATTTTCAACAACTATGATATTGATAAATTTATAGAGTTTACTGATAAAAATTCAACAACTAAAAATATTTCCAAAGAGTTCATTCCAAGTGGATCCGACTTCATTATTAATGAAAAACATTTTATAAATATAGATGATATATTTATCTCATTTGTAGAGTATGATAAAATGTCTGAATCAGGACACATTACAGATATAGTTATCTTCTATAGAATTAGTTCAGAATCAAGTGTTAATTCCTTCTTAGAATCAATACACCCATTTTTAATTGATTATGAAAATGTCGGTGTTGAACAAAAATTTAATGTCTTGACTTTAACCCCAGAGGGATTACAACTTGAACCAATTGATTTACTAAACGCTGATTATGAAAATATTGAATTATATTTTAACAAAGATGTCATTAAAAAATCTAATAAATTAATAAAGATCATAAGAAAAAAGCACAAGGGGTTGAGTATCATTCATGGTGAAAGAGGAGTTGGTAAAACAACACTGATTAATCATATGTTATCAAAAATAGATAAACTTAGTATTTTTATACCAGCTAATATGATTGATATAATAACTACTAATGAATTTAAAAATTTTATTAGAAAACACAAAAAATCGATTATCATTATAGATGATTGTGAAATATATTTTTCAAATAGTTATAGTAAGTCAAATATATTAACTAATAATATTTTACAAATGGTAGATGGTATAACATCTGATATGGACAATCTACACATTATAACAGTTTTAAACACAGATAATATAAATGATGTGGATTCTGTCCTGTTAGAATGTAATAATTTAATAGATGTAATGCTTGTTGATAGATTAATTGATTCAAAGTCAAATGAATTATGTGAGTACTTAAAACAAAAAAATAAAATCAAAAATCCAAGGTTAATAGATATACTCAAGAATAAAAAAGAAGATTTTGATATAGTCAAGATTGGATTTCATTAAATAAATATATAATTTATGTACAACCTATTTACTGAAAAAGACATATTAGATTATTTAATGACTTCTGATTTCAACGAAGGATTAACAAAAGAGGAATCAAAGTTTTTACTTTTAAAGTATAGGAATTTTTATAGAAATGCTTATTCAAGATATGAACATTTCAAAAATCTGTCAGAAGATTTAAATAAGGATTTAGATAAAAAAAATCTTGAATTAGAAAAGTTAAATAAACAATTATCAAAAATTCAAGAGGATTTGGAAAAGGAAAAAAACAGAAAACTAACCTGGAAAGAAAGATTCAGAGGAAAAAAATGAACACACAATTTAATACAGGTCAAGTAGTTTATTATGTTACTGGTGCTACTACAGCAACAGTTCATGATCCAGGATCAACTGAAACTCATATAATGTATTTCAATGGTAAAGGTTTAGCTGCTCATTTTGTTAAAAATTATGAAATAATCGATTATCAAGAATATCTATCTAATCAAAGAGATGATAAAATAAATTCAATCATAAATGAATACAAGAATCTATCCTAAGGAATCATTTGATAAAGCTGTTAGACAATATGAGGTAAGAACTACAATTTGCCCAAGATGTTATTCAAAGGATCTTAGATTAGTTGATTCTAGATTTGCCTGGGTTAATGATTTTGAATGTATAAAATGTGATCATAAATTTAATAAAGAACAATCACTAACTGTTGAATCTCTTAGAAATAAAAAAATTGATGATATATTAAAATGATTTTAAAAAGTCCTTTAAATTATAGTGGTAGTAAAGACAAAATTATTACACAACTAATTAAATATTTTCCCAAAAAAGAAGATGTGAATACTTTTTATGATGTGTTTGCAGGTGGTTTATCAGTTACTATCAATACTGACTACAACAAATATATTTCTAATGATATTATCAATCCTTTAATAGAGTTTTATGAAATTTTACAAACAGCATCAATAACAGACAAAATAGATTCTGAAATTGAAAAAATTGTTAGTTTTAAGATTAATAAAGAATCACAAGAGGAATTTCTTAGAGTAAGAGAACGTTTTAATGAAAGTTATGATCCATATTTATTTTTTTCTTTGGTTTCATCTTGCACTAATAATTTAATGAGATTTAATCAAAAATTTAAATTTAATCAAACATTTGGTAAAAGAACTATAAATGATAACACTATTCAAAAATTAAAAGAATATTGTAACGTCTTAAAAAATAAAAATATTCAATTTACTAATCATCATTTTAGTAATTTATTTCAAATACATCCACCTAAACAAGGTGACTTTATTTATTTGGATCCACCTTATTATCATATAACCTCTGCTGGATATAATGCTTTTTGGAAAAAACAGGATGAAGAATATTTACATCAAATATTAGATTCACTTGATAGTAATGGAATTAGATTTGCATTAAGTGGTGTTTCAAAACACAAAGGAAAAGATAATCCATACATGAACAGAATAAATAAATATAAAGTAATTAAGATTGAACACGATTATGAAAAAGTAGCTAAAAAGAAAGATTTAGGAGAAACGCAAGAGATTTTGGTTATAAATTATTAATATATAATAAAAAATAAATTACTTTTATGGAAATAAAAAAATATTCAGATTTCACTATAAATGAAGCTAAAGTTAAAAAAGAAGAAATTATCGATAAATTATTAGATTTATTTAAGAAGAAGCCTCATGTAGAGATGGACAGACTATCAAATGAAAAAGGATTATATTCTTTATCTGGTATGAAGAAATATCTTTCTAATTATACTACTCTTCAAGTAGATCAGGCTTTACATGATATTAGAAATGATAAATCTACTGGTTTAAAAGTTATCAGAGTTTTTATTAATGTATGGGATGAGTCTATGCCTTATTATTATATGGATTTAACTGAAGCAGAAGCTAAGAAGATTAAATCTGAATATGAAGAGCAAGAAATGAAAAAGAATAAAGAAGAAATAGATAAAACAACTGAACGTAAAAAGGGTCAAAAAGCAGCAACAGGAGCAAAATTAGCAGCAAAAAAAGAAGAAACTGCAAAGAAAGCAGCGGTAAGAAAAAAGGCAGCTCCTAAGAAAAAAGCTTCTGGTGAAGGTGTAGAAAGAGCACCAAGAACAAGGAAAAAAACATCTAAATAAATATTAAAAACCAGGGAAACCTGGTTTTTGTATATATAACCATATAAAAAATAAAAATTTTTATGGATTATTTAGATAAGTATGATGATTTAATCAAGTTATTAACAGAAGAAATTGAGATTGATGGTAAGAAATACCTTTTAAAAGATGATTTTGAAAAATTTTTTGTAAAAGGAAATAAAACTGCTGGAACAAGAATACGAAAGGTAATGCAAATGTTGAGAAGAACAGCAGAGGATATAAGAAATAATGTTCAAGATTATAAAAAGTCAATCTAATTAAAAATCCCTACGGGGATTTTTTAGTTTTAATATTAAATATATAAATAATAAATTAATATATACATTAATGAAAAAATTTAGTAACATATCAAAAGTAGAAGTTGGTCAAGAACCAAAGCCAGTTGAACCTTCAAAACAAGAAGTAGAAATTAATGAATTTAAGCTTGAAGTTATGAAATTAATAGATGAATTATTAAGCATTCGTTCATATGGAGTAGCTAGACCAGAAATTATGATTCCTACTAAAATTGTAGGTAAGGAAATGTTTGTTGAGGCACTTACTGATTTACTTACTAAAAAGTCTAATAAAGCACAAGTAAAGGCATTAGAATCATTAAAATCTACAAATAAAGATTGGAAGTCAATTGAAGAAAAAATTGAATCAATTGAAAATAATAACTTTGATATTAAAGAGGTTAAAAAAATTAATGATATTATTGAAAAATGGGGAAGTGATGAAAGTAACTTATCATTTTTTTTAGAATCTTATGTTAATAGATTTGATGTTGAAGAAGCTAAGAATAAATATCAGATAGTGGAGAAGATGAATAAAAATAATGATCCACTTTTAAATTTGATTTCTGAAAAATTTTTGGAAAGAAGTAAAGTGTAATTTATCTAAGAATTTTATTAATTAAATCATCTCTTTTTTCGGTTAAAATAACAGATTTGTAGTCATTTATAGAAACTAAGTCTTCCTCGTTGAATAGACCTTCATGTAAATTTTCGGTAGCCCAAACACAGTCACACAAACCATCTTCTTTACATTCCACTACTCTCATTTTATTACCACCAGTATTTTTGATAACTAAATCTCCTGGTTTAAATTTCATGATATAAAATAGTTTTTTTTATATATTCATTTTGAGTCACTTTCTATATTTCAATCTTCGTATAGGTGATCAATTCTATCAGTATTAAAAAGAGAACTACGTCTTTTAATACCATGAACAATATATCCTTTTTTTAGTAACAAGTCTGCTAGGTAAGCTCCATCCTGTCCAGTTATCCCCGTGCAAAGGGCTATTTTTTTATTTTTAGTCATTTTTGTAATTATATTTTTTCATCTCTAATTTTGATAGAGCTCTATCATGTCTGGCTTTGAGTAATCTAATTTGAGTATCAATAAGTGAATCCCATTCATCTTTTGTTAACTTTCTGATGGAAAGATGTTTGTCGTGAATCCAAGAAAATTTATTTGTATATTGATTTTTATTAGCATCAATATTAAATTTTTTAACAAAATTCTCAGCTCTACTCTGAGATTTGAAAATTTTAGCATTCCCAAAATATGCGGTAGTTGAATACTTCGTAGAGTTTAAGCTACTTACATACATTCCAGTATTTTTTGGTTGGTCACCAAATAAACTGCTTAAGTAAGAATCTCTATGGTCAGATGTATTATTATTTACTACTATTACCCACATATAATTTAATTTTATTTTCTCTTATCATATCTTTAGTTAAATCAGCTCTTCTATATTGCTCAGCACAATAGTAACATCTGGATCCTTGAAATTGGTAATGAAGACCGAATGTATAAGAACAGTCTTCGCAGTAATGTAATCCACAAGTATCACAAACCCATTCAGGCTCCACATTCTCGGTATAACAAATATAACAATGTATCATATCAATAATTCATTATTAAAATTTCAGTTGCCTTAGTTTGTGCTTTACCAGATTTAGCCATTGCAGCTTTATGAAAATCCATTTGCTTCCAAGTATATTCATCTTTTGGAAACCATTCTGATAATTGTGGAAAATCATAATAACTCAAAGAAAATTTACCCTTAATACTTTTTAGACAATTAGGCAATCTTTCATGATCTTCTCTTGTGAATGAGTGATTAGAATAATATTTTCCTTCACCAACAATATAGTAAGGAGGATCACAATAAAAATAACTTTTCTCAGAATCATACTTTTTAATAACTTCCTCAAAATCTAAATTTTCAACATCAGTAATAGCCTGAAACATCTTTTGCCACTTTGGATGTTCTAATTTATTTTTAAATGAAGTAAATTTAGAATGATACTTACCTTTCAAGTCAATGAACTTTGAGGTTGCTGGATTAGCTCCAGAAAAAACTTGACTCAATACATAAGCATAACCAGCTGCTAAATTGTAATTAGGCTCATCAGGAATTTTAAAATCGGGACTAAAAATCTTTGATTGAATTTTATTAAAAGTCTCTCTACATTCAACAGGTGTAGGTGAGATACCTTTTTGTTGAACTGGTAGTTTGTTACAAGCTTCTAATAGTTTTTTAGGATTTCTAATACATCTATAAAGATTATAATTTAATGGATTAAAATCATTATAGACAATTGTTTTTAAATTAGGATATTCATCTAACTCCATTTTAAAAAATGTCCAGAACATACCACTAAAGCTCTCACAAAAAACTTCAATATCTTTTGGAATATTAGGAATTATTAAATTTGGAGCAATAGTAGATTTACCCCCGATATAGCTTATACACATAGTTATACATTATTTTATAACTATTATATTTAATTATCTGAAAAAGTTGCATTTCTATAAATTAAAAAAACCTGTTATTTTCTAACAGGTTTTTTCTTATTATTATAAAGTGTATCTGATTTTTTTAACCACATAACATAATCTTGAAATTGATTATGAAGAATTGTGGTATTATTCTTTACCTTTTTTACTACGATAGAATCTTTAAAAATTTCAATCGGCACAATTACTTGTGACTTGACTGAGATTGAAAAAAATACTAAAATTATACCTAAAAATTTTTTCATATTATTTAACTTCTTTTAGTTTATTAATTCTATCTCTAATTTGTGAAGCAATTTCAAACTCCTCATCTTCAACTGCTTTTTCAAGCATCTTTTCAAGACTCTCAATAGAGACGGTTTCTTTCTTTCTTTCTCTATGATTCTTTTTATTTTGATCATCAGCGATTTGACCATCATCTGTCATATATATACCAGCCATATCTAATACTGATTGAGATGCGTAGATAGGACATTTATAGATAATTGACATTGCAACAGCATCACCAATACCACATTCAATATCATAACTATCCATAACATTAGATAATGTGACTCTTGTATAAAATACACCCTCAGTTAAAGAATGTATGTATATCTCATTAATCTCACCACCTAAAGCATCAGTGAAACTTTTGAATAGATCGTGTGTTGATGGTCTTGGTGATTCAATACCTTCCATTTTTAAAGCGATGTATTGAGCATCATTTGATTTAATAATGATAGGTAGTTTTCTGTCACCTTTTATTTCAGATAATACCAAAACATAAGATCCAATTTGACTTTGACTATAAGATAGTCCCAATATTTTTAATTTAATTCTCTTCATAAATATTTTTTAATCTTGTAACAATAAGTCTGCTGCGCTTGTGGCTGCAAATGCGATATTCTTACTAAAAACTCTATATCCCAAGCTTCTCAAGTAAGGAACCATTGCTTTATAACTCATATTTGATTTATTTTTAGCATTACCTTTCTTATCAACATGACCTTCGCTTGGATTGTAGTCAACGTGAATATCAACTAATTTGAAAGGGATTTCTCTTTCAGCTTCAGTTAAACTCAAGTTGTTGATAAAAGAATCCTCATTGTGAGGTAATATATGAGAATATTGACCAGCGCATTTTAAAATATGAAACTTATACCTTTTTCTTTCCTTATCACTCAAGTCTTTTCTTTGATAGAATGGCTCTAATCCTTCTTGTAGCATATCAGCAACTGCAAGTGCTAATTCAGCTTCTCTTTGAAGTCTTTCAAAGTGATCACGAACTTTATGAACGTTTTCTCTAAAGAATATAACGTGAGCACCGTTTCTAATATCAGTGTCATAAAGCATAATAGTAACTGCATAGACAGTTTTTCTACGTCGTTGCACAGAATCACAACCTACGCTAATAGTTACATTAGGAGATTTATTGATATACTCTTTAAGATATTCTATTATATCAGGGATAAATTCCCCACCAAACCTTTTAAATTTATTTTTCATCGTTTCCTTTTTCTTCTTTATCGTATTCTATTATATTTATTAATAAAATGCTTTTTTGTGTAATAATAGGTGGTATTACCATAAATCCATCTTCTAACCACATTTCAAATCCATTTTCATCAACATAAAACTTTTTAGAAATATCAACCATTTCTAAATATTGGTCACTTGTTATATTCATCTTTTCAGAATGAAATTCACCTAGTTCATTTTTGATGACCATTTGGACTATCATAAGTATAAATTTTTATTATTATACTTACGATATAGTAAATTGTTTAATTAACAAATTTAAGGAAAAACTTCGTATCAAAAAAAATTATTTATAGAAAAGATGTGAAAAATTATCTTTCTCCTCGGTTATAACCCTTGGATAATAAGGATCTGATTCGATATCGTAGATACTCGATTTAATATCTCTACCAAATAGGTCACCGAATGTATTATCTTCTTTCATTTGAAAGCATTTATCTATATGATCTTGATTATCGTAAAGATGAACCTCATCATGTGCTGTATTTTTAAATTTGTTCTCAACATTATCTTTACCAATCCAGCTGAAATGATAACCCATCGATCCTTCCCACGGAATATCCCACCTACCAGCTCTCCATATCTGTGGTTGAAATAGATTTTTCCTTTTTCCGACAACTGTTCCTTTCCACAAAACATCATTTTGTATTACATTTAAATAATAACAAAACGAACTCATACCAAAACTAAAGTAAGGATATCTATCGGTTAAATCATATATCATATCCATAGCAAAGTAGTTAGGAAATTCATCTAAATCACTAATCATTATTATATCTTCATTGTTAGCGTTAAGTAATCCATACATGATGCCGTTTCTTTGTTGGTTATCTAGAATCATAAATGGACTATTAGGATTATACGAATCACCTTTGTAATTCATATCCATATTACCAAAATTCAAGTTTACTTGAATATACTCAATCTTGTCTTTTGCCCATTCAAAATCTTGTTGAATTTTGCTAAAATTCCAATCTTTGAGTATACCTCTATGTGTCATATTTGCTTCTACTATAACAAATTTATCAACGTAATTCCATAGATGTTTTAATCTAAAATATAGAATATCAGTTTCATTATTGAATGTAAAACAATCGTAAATCATATTAATTATATATATCTTTAATTATTTTATCTAATATTTCAAACCTATCATATTGGTGAACAATTGCGTAAACTTCACCACTTTGATTCACTATTTGATTATCTTTATTAATCGAGATAAAATTAGTTTGACCTAAAGTAGATATTTCCTTAGTATTATTATAGTGTTCTTTTACTTTATCTGGAAATGCATTTGAATAGTAAATAGGAATTGCTTGTTCGACTACAAAGGAGTTATCACCAGTATCAAGTGAGGATTTTTCAATAATTAATTGAATAAAGAATTCCAAAAAGGGCATTATTTCGTTTCTATTACCAGCTATAATACCACCATTTAATATAGGTCTATCTTTAACTTTTTCAAAATATTCATCTCCATAAACTCTTTTGATCCAAGTTGTATTAATCCAACAATTACCAATTGTGTTATCTTCCATACCAAAATGAACAACTCTTTCTTTAAAATAGTTGAAAGGATTATCTTGAAATATAACATCTCTAGAATCTACTAATAATATATTTTCATATTGTAGATAATTATCTAATACTATTTTATAATAGAAAGGTCTTAGATTATTAATTGTATTTAGCTTCAGTTGAATATATTCTGGCTTAATCAATTGATTAATTATATCTATATTGACTGAGTAATCAATTTGTATAGGTTCATATGATAATACCATCAAAGTTCCTTTAAAATTAACTCTTTCTAAACTTTTAATAAACGGTCTAATCATTTCTGATGTATAGTTTATAGCAACAGTTAGTATTAAATCTTTTTTCATTTCTTTTTTATATACCCAACATCCTTGAAAATCTTGAATATCTTTTACATCAAAAGATTCATGAACTGCCTTTGTTACACCTTCTAACCCAATAGGCCCAATTCCACCCGGTGGGACGTAAGGTCCATAATCATGACCAGCAATAATACCACCAACTTTAACTTTAGGTAACCAATGCTCAATATCTTCTTTAACACTCTCATAGGAGTGGTCTCCATCTATGAAAACAAAATCTAAGGACTCATCTTCATATAATTTAGATGCTGATACAGAAGTTGATCGTATTGGATTGATAATATACTTAACTGGTTTAATATTCTTTAGAAACTCAATATATAACCCATCTTTGTTGCTTAATAAAGGTTCAAACCACGGACTATAAGGGTCTCTATGCACATCGGCCCCATCCCAAGTATCAACACAGTCGAACTGTATCTTTTTTCCTGAGTTATGTATCTCTACAGCCATATAAGCTGAGCTTCTACCTTTCCACGACCCAACCTCTACAAAGTGGCTTCCTTCTGGAAATTGTTTGACCATACTTGAGTATAGATCAGGGTAGGTAAACCAGTCCTCTCCTAAATTTTGATAAAAGTGTTCCATCTTTTTATTTATGAATAGTATATTTTTTTGGTGTAGATTAGTATATGTATTTACTAATTCATCTAATGTCTCTGCCTCTTTAAATCCCAATTCGTCCATGAACTTACAAACCTCATCATACAATGGAGAACCCTGATTATAAGGAGTCATAGATACTTCTAATAATATCCCTTTAGCTCTACTACATATATTTCTACCACCTGTTATTATATCTAATTCAGAACCTTGTGTATCTAACTTTATTAAATCAAATTCCTCGTTTAAGATATCATCTAGTTTGACTCCTTTCTTTTTGATAATATTAATCTTATCATCAGAATACCAATCTGTCAACTCTCTATATATAGAATTACCAGTTGAGATTGGATTATTAGTTGTATAAAAATCATATTCTGAATTATCTTTAGCTAATAAACCTATATAGTAAGAATTGGTAAGTTTTTTGAGGTGTATTTCACATTCTTCTGAAGCTTCTACCGAGAATATGTAGGCATCAGGAAACTGTTCTTTAGCGAAGTAATGAAATTGTCCAATATTTGCACCTATATCTAATATTCTATTTGGGTAGAAATACTTTTTGATAGGGGTTAAGTCAGTGCTATCTTCTTTTTTATATTGACTAAACTCCATTAATTTTTTATTTTTTATATATTTTTCACAAGGACAAGTTTAAATAAAAAAAGTTGATACACAAGGTATCAACTTTGTAAGGCTTCAACAAGTAAAGAATTACTTGGTTGGTTTATTGATTCGTTTGATATTAACGAGAACATCTTTGAACGAAATCATAAACTTCTTAATCTTCGGATCTGACACGTCAGGAACGTTATCGAGAACGTGTAACAGATAAGCCGTCAATTCATCATCACCGACCCTCTTCAAGAACTTGGTAACATTGTCGATTTGTTTATCAGACAATTTCTTGATATCGTACTCCTTCAATGATTGGATCAATTCAGAGTTTTTATCACGATTATACTTATCCAATTCTTTTACTACAGTGTCGTAACGGTCAATAATATCTTGGATAGTGATATTAATCATTTCTTGACAATATTGTAAGAAACGTTGAGCGCCGTTACCAATGTAAGAGTGTGCGATGTTCTGTAGAACTGGCAAGAATGCCTTTGGAGACGAATCTTTACCGAAATTGTTACAAATAAAGTCACTCAAGAATGTCCAAGAACGAGGCGTTGCGTAAGCCTTAGTACTTTCAGTTGGGGCTTGATACAACTTTTCAGGGTAGTTCTTGATGTAGGAAACTACAATCGGGTGAACTTTATCCTTAGCGAAGTTATCAATCCATTCATCAGCACCTAAAGTATGTGAATAGTGAATCAAACGGTTATTAAGAGCGTTGTCGAATTCTTCAACATCAGTACCATCTTCATCACCAAGGTTACCACTGGACATCATCAATACGGTATCATTGAATTTGAACTCAGTACCGATTTGACGTTCAAGAAGAATTTGAAGAGCCGCGTTACGAACTGGTAGAGAAGCACGATTCAATTCTTCAAAGTGAATAATCGTAGGTTGTTTGTTAGCCTCAATAGCCCAACGAGGAACTACGAAGTCAAGACATTTAACACCCGAAACATCACTGACACTAGGATAAAGACCTACGTCGGTTTCGTCAACCATTGAAAGTCGAATATCCATATATCTAAATCCTATTTTTTCAGCAATTGAACGTGAAATTGCTGATTTTGCAATACCAGGTTTAGAAGTAATGTAAAGAACACCGGATTTAGGCCACATTACCATGAAGTAAAGACGTTCACGTTCAGTAAGAGCGTTCATCTTGGCCATAAATTCTTGTGGTAGACCTGCTTTTGTATCTTTGTTTTCTGCCATAATCATTTGTTTTATTTATACAAATTTACGAATTGTTTTTGAATTAAAAAAATTTATTTTTACAATCACATATTCTCTGTAAGAGTTTATTTATACAAATATACGATATATTTCTTAATTACCAAAACTTATTTTTTATAACCAATTCATATTGTTCGTATATATCACACAAATGTAAATCAAATTTCTAAATCCACAAAAAATTTGTTTCCGATAAATAGTTCAACTATCAAAGGGAAGGGAGGGTATTTAATATATAAGTAGAAATTAATTTTATGCAAAACTATACATTTTTATATAATGATACAAAGTTAGACAAAAACAAACTAAAAGAGGATTGGATTAAGAAAAATGTCCCATCTTTATACAAAGATGTTATATCATTCTCAAACATGATAAACTTTGAGTATTCCAAATTTTCACAATTATTATATCATTATAAAATAAATAAGACTGAATTGCCAATATGTGACTATTGCAAAAAAGAAAATAAAAGATTTATTGGATTTGATTATGGATATAAACTAGGATGTAGTAGACATTGTGCAATTTTACTAACAAGACCAAAGTCAAATGAAACTAGGAGATTGAACACATTAGAAAAATATGGAGTTGAACACACCACCCAACTAAATTCAGTTAAAGAAAAAATAAAAAAAACCAACATTAAAAAGTATGGAGTAGAACATGCTTCACAGAATGAAAATATTAAAAATTCAATTAAAAAAACAAACAATATACGATATGGTACTGATTTGCCTCTTCAAAATTTACAAATTAAGAATAAAATGATTGATAACTTTATAGAAAAGTATGGTGTCAGTAACCCAATTTTACTAGATTCAGTCAAAAATAAAATTAAAAAAAATAATTTGAAAAAATATGGATGTGAATGGCACATATCTTCTGATATTATCAAACAAAAAATAAAAAATTCACAATATCTTCATAATTATAAAAATATTGTTTCTAATTATGGTAAAATCGATGGATTAAATATAATATCATATGAAAATAATATAGTAAAATTTTATTGTGAAAAGTGTAACAATGAGTTTGAATCAAATTATGTACATCTTTATAATAGACATATCAGAGATAAATCTAATATTTGTACTATTTGCAATCCACTAAATAACAAAACATCTAATGGACAAAAAGAAATTATAAATTTTTTAAAGGAACTAAGAATAAATATTACAGTAAATGATAGAAAAATAATAAATCCATACGAAATAGACATTTATCTAAAAGATTATAATTTAGGTATTGAGTTTAACGGCATATATTGGCACTCTGAAATAAACAAGGATAATGGCTACCATTATGATAAGTATAATAGATGCACACAAAAAGGTATTGGACTAATTCAAATTTGGGAAGATGATTGGACATATAAAAAGGATATAATAAAGTCAGTGATAAAAAGTAGGATAAATAAGAATTCATCAATTGGTGCTAGATTATGTATCATAAAAGTAGTTTCAAATGAAGATTCTAAAATTTTTCTAAATGAAAATCATATTCAGGGATGGTGTATTTCAAAATATAGATATGGATTATATTTTGAAAATAATCTAGTTAGTATATTAACAATTTCAAATAGTAGAAAAAATATTACTAAAAATGCAAAAATCGGAGAATATGAAATAGTTAGATTTTGTAATAAAATTGGAACAAATATCATTGGATCTTTATCAAAACTTTGGAAGTTTTTTGTAAATGAAATAAATCCGGTAAGAGTTATTTCATATTGTGATAATGATCTATTTAGTGGTAAATCCTATTATAAAATAGGTATGAAATTAGATAGTATGTCATTTAATTATTGGTGGTGTGATGGTGATAAAAGACAAAATAGATGGAATTTCAGAAAAGATAAATTAATAAGTGAAGGATATGATAGAGAAAAAACTGAATCAGAAATAATGATAGAAAGAGGATGGTATAAATGTTATGGATCTGGTAATAAAAAATTTATTTGGAATAAAGATAATATTTAACATAAAAAAAAAGAATCCGATTGGATTCTTTTTTTTATTTCTCCGAAATATTTTTATTATCCTTTAATAACTTCTACGTTTTTCACAGCGATTACAGGTTTAACTTCTTCTACAATATTGTAGATTTCCATATCAGCCTCTTGAGAGTAATCCTTCAGCTTATCGATTGTACCTTTAGCCACACTGAAAGAAACAACGGCTTTAACAATCTTTTCTTTATCATCTTCATCAATTTCATCACAAGCCTCAATCAATTGAGAAAGAATTTCACCATATTTATCAACCATTTCACTATCAAATGAGAAGCTCGTTTTTTCTTCAACAGCAGCTTCACCGAAGGTTTCAGTCAAATACTTAGCCCTATCTTCGTTGATAGAAATATACTTATCAGAAGGTACGAACATCATTTGAGCCGTATCCAAACCAGATTTAGCCTCCAACATGATAGAACCTGGATTTTTGCTGGTTTTATCATATACTTTAGACCACTCAACCTTACCAATTTCTTTTACTTCATCAGAAATCATATCAGCCTCGGCCTTATCACGCTTCATGTTATCTTGAAGCTCTTGAAGCTTTTGAATTTTATCGAAGAAATCAGCATCTTTCACTTTAACACGAACTTTTTCATCTTTCGCTTTAGTTGTTTTAGCGGGAGCCGACTTTTTAGCTTTTGCAAATAAATTAGCCATAATAATAAGTTTTAAGTTTTTTGATTGATTTGTTTCACAAAGATACGAACTTTTTCAGAAACCACCTAATTTTTTATTTAGAAATGACATGCTAAATACACCATACCCTTCATTTCTCTCGTTCTTTGTTACACAAAGATACGACAAATTTCCGAAACCACCAAATAAAAATTCCCCTCGTATAGAGAGGAATTCTTATACCAAAACAAACAGTTATGAGACTAAAGTGACGTGCCAGATACACTATACCTTTCACTTTGTAAATGACGTGCCAGATACACTATACCTTTCATTTACAATACAAAGATACAGCAAGATTTTGTAACCACCAAATTTATTTTTATTCAAACCAAGTCACTTTTCCAGTAAGAATATCATATACAGATCCAACTACTCTTACTTGATTTGTATTTACAAGATTATTAATAACTGGTTTAGAATTTTTGAGACTATCTACATTTGAAGTTACATTACATTTGATTGCTTCATAAATAAAATTACTATCAGTCTTTTTAACTTTCTTAGTAGATTGTTGAATTTTCTCAATAAGAACTTGAATATGATTGTCAAACTTACTATTTGAGTTGACCGCTGCAGTAACCGCACCACAACTAGTATGGCCCATTATAACAATTAGATTAGTATGTAGATTCAAAATAGCATACTCTATACTTGATAAGTTATCATCATTTATAACATTGCCAGCAACTCTAATTACAAAAAGTTCTCCAAGACCTTTATTAAATATTATTTCTGGAGAAACTCTTGAGTCAGCGCAAGTAATAATAACAGCTTTAGGATTTTGACCTTTAGATAAAAAAAGTCTGGTTAACGAATCTCGATTTTTACTGCTAAATAATCCAGAAGTATATTCATTATTTCCAGATTTTAACCAAGTTAGAAGTGAATCATTTTTAGATTGTGAGAAACTTAAATTACTAATTAAAAGTAATAAAATAAGGATAAAATTTTTCATTTTATTTTTTTATATCTTTCGTAAATAAATTTGTTGAGAATTCAAAAAAAGATATAATATGTTCATTAACCTTGTGTTTATTTACCTTACCACAGTTAGTACATTTTGATTCCTTTTCCTTTTCTTTAGAAGTATAATTGATTGTGTATTTATGATTGCACCCTTTACAAAGTACAAATTTATCTTTGACTTTCATTAAAATATTCTAATATTTTATCCCAATTTTCATAAGGAGGTTTGCCATATTGTAATTGGGTTCCTTTGAATCCTGGCCAAGGCATATCATCAATTAAATAATCTCCTATTAATAAATCTTTATTGGGTGATATAATTAACTTCTGACAAAATTTTAAATCAAAATGTTTTTCAATCCAAAGTCTTTTCTCTGTATAACAAAGTGGATTCATATAGGATGGTCTAGTTAAAATATAAACATCAAAAGATTTTCTTAATTTATTTACTGCATCAATAGCCCCTTCCAAAGGTTCTAATTGTAGAAAAAATCCTTCTTTAGATTGTGGGTATTTTATATCTGGATGTAATTCACGCATTTCATGATAATGTGATAAATAATCACAAATGGTATCGTCCATATCAATATATACTATCTCTTTCCCCTTTAACTCATTATCATCAATAGGTGAATAAACATTGGTCTCAAATCTTTTTAAGTATTTCATATTAATATATATTAATATATATTAATACAAAATTACATGAGACATATAAAAAAATTTGAATCTTTCTCAAGTGAAAGAGTTGGTGATGAACTAGTAACATATATTGACAATATTTTTTATGGCTATGATAAATTTGAAAGTTTATTATCAAATGGTGAGATAGAAGAGATAACTGATGCTGAAGTTGAACGAATTAAATATTTAATTGATTTAGAAGAACCTTCACCGATAAAAAAGTATGAAATTGGCAAAAGATTTAGATCTGATAATTTTAAATCCTGTGTAAGTTTTGATATGAATTTTGGTCGTAAAAATGGAACCGGGTATATTATATTCTATAAATTTAAAGATGAATGGTGGTTAGTTGAATTATGCACAAATGAAAATGCGACATCCAGATCGCGCAATAGAAGAGCATACAAAGCTTGGTTATTAGACAGTATGGATGGTATAGAAAAATGGGCAGATACAGAACTTGAAAAAGTTTTAGAAGTATAATTTACATGGAAACATATTCATTTTTTTACAACGGCAAATGGTATCAAGTTGGTGACTTTATCAGAATGGGTTTATTTAGAAGTGCTTGGGAAATAATACACATAATTGACGGTGGATCCACTGTAATAACAAGAAACGGAAAATATAAAAAAATAGAAGGTAAGGTTAGAATATCAGATTAAATAATATTGCTTATTTTCTTTGTTATATCCAACGACTCCACTTTTGTATAGTTCAAAAATAATTTTTTCAGCTTTTGCGTGGCAGTTATTATGTTCTTGCACTGTACATATATCCAAATTTAATAAATTATTATTTGATTTATCTCCATCTATATGATGAACAACTTCCCCCTTTTCAAGTGGTCTTCCAATTTTCTCTTGCATTAAAAAGATATGCTCTCTTATTCTTCCTCCATATACAGAAGAAGTTGATTTATTCAAATATTTATAATCTGATCCTACATATATACAAACATATCCATTACTATCAATAATTTTTGATCCAATGAGATGATCATGCTTATTTGGATTCTTTTTATTATAAGATTTGGTAGCTAAACTAAAAACATTTCCGCAATTTCCACAAAAATGCTCGTAATTATTATTAGCTCTTTTTGGTGAAAAATTATCAGATGTTCTTTCAAATAGAGAATAACAATTATCACATTTTAATTTATATGTTTTCCTTTTTCTTTTCTTTTTAAATAATTTACCAGCAATTGATTTAAATTCAAATTCGGATTCTATATAATATATATCTATTATCATAACTTTTTATTTTTATATATTAAAAACAAAAAGTCAAAAATTTCAAAAAAACAAAGTTTTTGTCTTTACATTGAAAATGAATTTCCGCATCCACAAACACGAGAAGCTTGTGGATTGATCCATTCAAAACCTCTACCATTTAACCCATCAGAGTAATTTAATTCGGTTCCCCACAAATATAATAAAGATTTTTTATCAACTAAAACTTTAAGCCCGCCATCAACATCAAAAACTTCATCAACTCCTTCCTGAATTTTATCATCAAAATCCATGGTATAGCTCAAGCCACTGCAGCCCCCACCCTTCACTCCGACTCTGAGGTGGTGTGTATCTGGTGTGATTCCTTCTTTCATCATTAATTCTATGATATGTTCTAAAGCTTGATTTGTAACGGTTATCATAATATTTGATTTAATTTTTGTTCTCTAATATATGATTGATATTTACTAACTGTATCATTACAATACTTTGAGGTAAATTTCATATCATATTTTATAATATATTTATAATTCTTTTGCTTTTTAAAGAAGCTGTCGTAAAAGTGTCTCTCTAATTCTTCGATTAATTCACAATTATAAAAAATAAAATGTCTTTCAGAGTGCTTAGAATATTTTATAATTTGTGGAATATCTATTTTTTCATTGACAATTATATGCAACAATCCACCATCAAATGTCACATTTACTATCACTATTTCATTTTTAAAACTCATAACTAATAATCATAGTCGTCATCATCTTCTTGATCTTCATCTTCTTCGTCATCATCCTCAGAATAGAACTCCTCATAATCAGGATAATCGATAGCATCATTGTCCTTGAAAAAAAGAATTAAGTCTTTTATTTCTTTAATATTTAAGCCTACATTTTTGATTTTTATCATTTTGTCATCTTCTTCTAAGATTGTATATTCTATCTTAGAGTCATTTTGTAAATCGTCTAATTTATCAAATACAACACTTCTATCTTGTGATTCATCTAAGCTATAATATTTGCAAAGTTTCATAAGCAATTTTTATTTTTTCAATTTTCTATATATTAAAGTATTGGATAAAATTTGTTTATCACTTGAATCTTCCCATTTAGCAGATATCATTAAATTATCACCAATTAAACTAACTGTATAATATCTATTTTTACCAATTCTGAAAGTGGCATAGTTGTCTTCTATCTTGATAGGTTCAACATCATCATTTTGATTACCATCAAAATTAGTTAGTGTTTTTACAAAATCAAAAGTTTCATTTTTTTTGTAGTATTCATTTTTTAAAAGTTTTAAGAATGGATCAACTTCTGGTAAGACTTGATTTTTTCTAACACCAAATACATCTTTCCATTTCATCGCTATGGTTATGTGAAAATCCTGCTCAGAAAGTCCGTATTTTTTCCTGACTTCTTGTAATTCTTCGGATTTTACTACCACAAAATAAGCACGATTGCCATTTTTTTCAGCAGTTCCCAAACCAATTAAATTTACATTAAATTCCATACTGAATATATGTTCCAGACTATTTACAAATTTATCTATACCTACTTCTTTGCAAAGTCTATTATACTCCATAACATTTATCACGGTAATATGATACTTTCCATGATCTCTATTTTTTTGAATATTTATATATTCCTCATATTCATCATTTAAAATATTTTTAAGCTTTTCTAAATATGTGGCTACCATTTCTGGATAAATATTTACACCAATATAATTATTACCTATTGTATCGGTAATATAGGATAGTCTAGTATTCATAATCTATATATAGTTATTTTTTATTTAAAAAGATAATACAAAAATAATACCATTATCAAGTGCTAAGACAGAAGAAGAGATAGTAAAATTGAACCATTATACGAATCTTCAACCACTATGTGGTAAAATAAATAGAGATATCAAAAAGGAAAAATAGTAAAGTCATATAATTTCTTTAAATTTTTCAATTTCTAATCTCTTTATTTCCTTACCTAATTCAGCACCTTTGAATCCTTGTTTCATTAACTCTTCAGCTGAAACAGATGGTTTGTATTTTATAAAAGCCAAATGAGTTGCATCATTTATTTGATTTATTTTATACCAATCTAAGATAACTTCATCACTAACTCTCGCAACTGTTCTCTTTTTATACATTTCTGTAACATCATCTACTTTAAAATCTAAAAGAGATATCAAGAAAACTATCCTTCTAGCCATATCCACTTCAATTTTACAATCTTGAACTAACTTATCTAATATATTTTTGTTTTCTTTTAACAAATTAGCTAAGTAAACTTCTAAATATTTAGAATCTCTGATATCAGTATTGATTTTAAAGCCAGGTAGAATTTCTTCCCATAATCCGAATTTAGTCAATAGATTTAAATATTCTGAAAAATCTTTGGCTTGTTTGAAAGCTTTTTTAAGCTCATCCCAAATTCTCTCTTGTGATACATCATCTTTTGGACTTATACCTCTTAATCTATTATCTTTTCTTATGGCTTGATCCGTTTTAGAATCAATCTTACCACCAGTTCTTGTGGCAAACCTCAAAATTCTAAGGATTCTTAGACGATCTTCTATAAATCTCTTATTAGCATCACCTACTGCTCTAACTATACCATTTTTTATATCATCAACACCACCAACTAAATCAACTATCTGTTTGTTTTTAATGTCATAGAATAGAGCATTCATAGTCAGGTCTCTTCTATTACAATCATCTTCAATAGTTACATCACCACCTACTTCAACTTTTTTTTCATCGCCTTTCGTATCTCTACCACCAGAAATATCCCTTCTATAAGAAGCAATTTCATAACCGCCTGGTTCATCTTTTGTATAGACTCTTAATACACCAAAATTTTTACCTTGTTCATCAGAAATATTGAATTCTTTTAATATTTCTTTTGATTCATTAGGAAGAGCATTTGTTACCAAATCATAATCTTTTGGTTCTATACCTTGTATGAAATCTCTAACTGCACCACCGACTAAAAAGATGTCTTTACCTGCTTTAATATAAGCATTTGATATGTCTATAATATCATTTGGTAGAGGAATTTCTGTTGAGATTTTATTCTCATTTATAAATTGTCTATATCTTTTAATTTTCATTTTGGTTCATTTTTTTCTTTCTTTCTATCCAAGCAAGTTTCATTTTTAACTTGTGTTCTTCTGATTTTGGTTTACCTTTTCTTATCTCTGATAGCTTCTTTTTTGTTTCTTCGAATAACTTTTTACCTTTTTTTGATTGAGATAATTTCATTTTTGCTTCTTCTTACATAGGAATTCCCTTATTCCAAGATTTTGTTCCTTTTTTAGTTTTGGAAATTTTGTCTTTTGTGTTGTTTGAGTGCTTCTTACCATAAAAACTATTTTTTTACCTAACTTTGATTCTGATTTCTTTTTCCTAGTATCTTCTGGTTCTATCCTACCTGTCAATGCTTTAGATATTTTACTTTTTGTTTCTTCTGAAAGAGTGTCGACATATTTTGGATGATTTTGTCCTGCAGATGTTGATCCTATGTAGAATTTAGGTAATTTATCACCACTATAAGTAACTAAGTATGTAACATATTTCATATGTAAATATAAATTAAAATTTTAATATATATAAATTAATTAGTTCTAAAACTTCATCTGGAGTAGCATCAGTGCATAAGTCAAAATCCTTTGGTCTCTCATTATTTAGAAAGTCTCTAACCGCACCACCTACTACAAACAATTTTTTATGATGTTGTTTGAACAATTGATGTAAATCTTTAACAGATTGTGTAATAATATTCCACATATCACTTTTACTTTCTAAAAATTCATTGTATTTAGTATTATCATCTTGCAAATGTAGTCAAAATTTTAATATATATGGACAAAGAAGATCAGGTCGTGGATATTTTAATGGTGTAAAAACTAATATATAAGTAATGAGACATATAAAACTATTTGAGGATTTTAAACAAAAAAATATCACAACTGATGATATAATTGAATGTATAAATAATGGTGGAGTTTTATATGCAACTATTATTAAAAATTTTCCAGATAATGATCCAGAAATACCATTAAATCCAGTAAGTGTGGATAATGAAGGAACAGTAACGGTAGAATTAGATGGGAAAAACTATGAGGTTGAATTAAGACATGTAGATAAAATAGAGTGGAGATAATAATAAAAATAATAAATTAAATATGGAACTTTTAACTAAATCTGGTGGTTCAGTTGAGCTTGTTGTAAGTAAATCGAGTTTAATTGGAACGAGATTAATATTAAATATAGACCAAAGTGCTAACATCAAAAATGGTGAAGGTGAGGCAGCAATTGCTTTAACCTCGGATGAATGTAAAGAATTGATAGCTGGTCTAAATGAATTTATTAGATTATTAGAAGGTCAGGATTACGTGCTTACTGCAAAAAGTGTAGTTGATTTAATAGCTCAACCTGAAGTACAAGAAGTTATGAAAAAGTTAGAAGATGAAGGTAAGATTAAAAAATTAGAAATAAAAGAAGTACCATTAAGCGCTAGATTAATGAGATAACTGTTAAATTAATATTTTTTCAATCTTTTCATTCCTTAACTCAGCCATATCTATATCCCAATCACGTAAATAAGAGTGAGGTAGATGATCCCTAAATGATGGTATGAGTTTAGTCCAACGCTCATCTAAAGATGAATATTCAAATCTTGCATTAAAGATAAATGAATGATATGGTATCTCAAAATCTTTATAAAAATCATCTAAGAAATTAACAAACTCTTCCAATATTTTTTGTTCTGAATCATAGTTTTCATTTTCATCATCAACCAATCCCAATTGACTATTTGGAGTATAAAAAGTTACTTCATCACGAACATCATCTAAGACATGTGAATTACCAAAAGGTCTTTTATAACACATCATAATTGCATTATCTTTATAATCATCAAAGTCAAGGTATAAAAAACGAAGTAATCCCATATGATAATCCTTGATATTATGTTTATCTAAAGTGGATTGAGAGGGTTTACCTATCATACTAATGAACTGCATGCAAACAAATAAACGAGAGAGTTCTTCTATGTCTTTAATATGCGGATTATCTGATAGCTTCCAAACAAGTTGAGGACTATAATAGCTTGATTCTGATTTGCTAGAGACCAAACTATTTATCTTCTCAATATCACTATCTGTAATAGAGAATTTTTGGTCTTTGACCAGTCCGTAATTTCCGTAAAAATAAGCTGAATTATACATAAATTTTATTTAAAAACAACAGCCCCGTTACGGTAGTAATCAGAGGTCCGGTCTTGTCGAAAGATAATTAGTCTTCCCCAGGTTAACCTGACTAAATCTGTTTAGACATCAGTGTAACGACTGACCAAAGTGAGTTTCACTACCTACAAAGCTTTAAAACGGAGTATGAATCCCGTTGCATCATTGTTGTCCTACAGATAACTGTTGTTATCACAAATATACAAAATTAAATGAAATAAAAAAATAGGAACCGAAGTTCCTATTTTTTACTTATCATCATTTTCCAAAACAATCTGTTTTACTTTACCATTTGAACGAGCGATTGGAACTTTAGTACCAACAGATATCATCAAGACATTACCTTTAACTTTTGACAAATCAAGTGAGTCAGTATAACCATCTGTTAACAGAATTGTTGCGTATTGGTTGAAGTGTTCTACTACATAGTCAAATCCAGTTTGCATTATTGTACCTCCAAGTCCGCGAATTGGAACTTTATCCAATCCTTTCTTATTCTTGATATTTTTAACCCATTTGATTTCAGTATCACTTTCAATCAAATTGATTTCAATATCGTTACGATATACATAAGAAAGAACTCTTTCAAAAGTGCCAGATCCACCCATACTTCCTGATGTATCAAGAATAACGTTAATCTTTGTTTTAATCTTACGGTTACCTTTCAAACCAGGCACTTGACGACGATTAGGTTTAACAATAGTCTTTTGTTTTTTAGTACCAAAGATTTCATTAGCGATTGAACGCTTGATATGTTTCAAATAATCTTTCCTTTTCTTACGAAGCTTATTCAAAGTCTGTTCGATGTTTCCTACTTGAAGGCCACGAGCCTGTAATCTTTCCATCACATCTTTTACCATAGACTCTCTCATTTCCTCCGGAATTTCATCACCCATGTGGACGTCCATGTATTGACCTTGAGTATTCTCCATGTTGTCAAAGATTTGATCCAATGACCAAGTATCAATAGTTCCTTTGTCATTTTTCGGATCTTTACCATAAGGGCCATAAGAAGATTTACCTTGAGAATCTTTACCATCTTGACCACCACTTCCACCACAATCTGGACAAGGTTCGCCTTTACCATGTTGATGACCTTGACCATTTTGATTCTGACCATTCTGATCTTGTTGACCATCTTGACCACTCTGACCTTGACCATCTTGTGGCTGAGCTTCACCTTGATCTTGTTGAGGTTGACCTTGTTGATTCTTTTGACCCTCTTGTTTTTGACCAGTACCGTTACAAGTCTTACACTGGCCGTTTTTCTTTTGTTTCTTTTTGTGCTCGTCTTGTTTATCACGAAGCCACTCATAAACTTCTTCAAAGATTAATTTACCAGTATATTCTTTAGGAATAAACAAAGCCATGTTCTTACCATTTTCATCCTTAGGAATTTCAATGAAAGAATTTGGAATATCTTCCCAGATGATATGATTGATAATCATATCTTGAGCGATATTAGAAAGTTGATGGTCGTATTGACCAGTAATAGTACGTTTAGGGTGATTCCACAAAAGGTGGAAATCTTCGTGTAGAGTAATGAAGTTAACCTCTTTTTGAGACATCTTCTCCAAGAACTCTGAATTGTAATAGAATTGCATACCCTTTGCAGTCATATTTACACCACAAGTAGGTACTGCTTTATTATTTTCGTGGAAGTTAATGAAAAGATTGAACGTTCCATAATATGGTAGGTTCACTTTTGTATCAATCAACATAATCTGTATAGATTCCATTAATTTCTCGTGAATGTTCTTTAATTGCATACGGTATATATTATTTATTTATACAAAGATACAAAATATTTATGAAACTAAAAAATATTTTACTTAAAAGTCAACTTTACATATTAGGGATAATGTAATTATCCATATATAGATATAAACAAAGTTAATAAAATGGTATTAGATAAAAAAATAAAAGTTAAAATAAACAAAAAAAATATTTCACATTATATTCAATTTTATCCATCAATAAAATTAAAGGATATTATTGAGGTTGATGTTGAGAATCATTTAATGAAAGGAAGTAATCAAAAAATAAACGTCCAATGTGATATCTGTGGAATTGCTAGGTTTATAAATTTCCAATCATATAATATTAATTTAAATTCTTGCCCGGAATATCCAATTTATACTTGTGATAAATGTTCTCATATTAAAATAAAAGAGTATAATAAGAAAAAATATGGCGTAGAATATTATTCAAAAACTAAGGAATATTCAGAAAAGTTTAAGAGTACAATGATTGAAAAATATGGAGTAGAATATGCTTTACAAAGTGATGAATTAAAAAAAAGGCAAATAAATAATAATTTAGAAAAATATGGTAAAAAAAATGTTTTTCAAGTTGATAAAATTAAAGATAAAATTAAAGAGTATAATAAGGAGAAATATGGTGTAGAACATTATTCAAAAACTAAGGAATATTCAGAAAAGTTTAAGAACATAATGATTGAAAAACATGGGGTTGAAAGTCCACTTCAAGGTGGGAGTGTCTCAAGAGAAAAGGCTAAAAATACGATGTTAAATAAATATGGAGTTGATGTATATGCAAAAAGTAGTGAATTTTTAGAAAAGGTTAAAATAACCAATATGAAAAAATATGGAGTTGAGTGGATAATGAAATCAGATATTTTTAAAGACAAAAGCAAAAAATCTATTAAAAATAGATATGGTGTTGATAATATAGCTAAATACGAGAAGCATAGAAAGGATTTTAAAATATCTAACGATCCAAATTATATAAAATATGTAAACGAAGGCATATCGCTATTAAAATGTAACAAAGGACATGAATTTGAGATACCATCACATATCTATTATAATAGAAGTAAATATAAAATAAATTTATGTACAATGTGTAATCCAGTTGGCGAAAGTTCATCTATAAAGGAAAACGAACTATTTGATTTTATATGCAATAACTATAGAGGAGAAATAATAAATTCATATAGGGATAAAAAGGAAATTGATATTTATTTACCAGAATTAAAATTAGGATTTGAATTTAATGGATTATTCTGGCATTCAGAATTATATAAGGAAAAAAACTATCACTTAGATAAAACAATTTTATTTAAGGACAAAGGTATAAGCTTATTTCATGTATGGGAGGATGATTGGATGTATAAACAGGATATAGTTAAATCGATGATTTTAAACAAATTAGGTGAAACTCCTAGTAGAATATTTGCTAGAAAATGTGAAATTAAAGAAGTTACTGATAGTAAATTAGTTAGATATTTCCTAAATAAAAATCATATTCAAGGATTTGTTGGATCAAAAATAAAATTAGGGTTATATTATAATGACGAATTAGTTAGCTTAATGACATTCGGTAATTTACGAAGATCTTTAGGCCAAAAAAGCAGTGAAGGATCATATGAATTATTAAGATTCTGCAACAAATTAAATACCAATGTTATTGGTGGTGCTTCTAAATTACTCAAATATTTTTTAAAATTTAATAATGTCAGGGAAATTATTAGTTATAGTGATTTAAGTAGATCTAATGGTAATATGTATCAACAATTAGGATTTAAATTACAACATAATTCTAATCCTAATTATTATTACATTATTGGTGGTATTAGAAAACATAGATTTGGATTTAGAAAAGATGAATTAGTTAAGGATGGATTTGATCCGAATAAAACTGAAATTCAAATAATGAATGAAAGAGGTTATTATAGGATTTTTGATTGTGGAATGCAAAAATGGGTATTAAATTAGACTTGAATTTACAATTCAATAATCCAGTCAAGCCCAGCCTGAATCCAACGTTTCATTTTCCACTACTGATTTAGCCGATATGAAATCATTATTTTTTAAATATGACTTGATTTTATCTAAATTTTGAGGAGTAATCCATTTTATAAATATTGTTGAATTACGATGTGAATTATAACGACTACGAAGGTCGAAACTTGTAATTTTACTAATTAAATTTTCCAAGCCTTCGGTGGTTTCCCAATCACTACAAACATTATAACCCTCTAAACCTAAATCATCATAGATACCAAGAATTAATATGTAATTTTTATGAAATTCAACTTGCTCAGGGGTTCTTAATAGAACTGAAATTGAAATATCTCTCTTGATTGGAGTTAGTGTATCCATCTCACAAAGATACTAAACTTTTTTGAAACCACCAAATTCAATAATCCAGTAGTTCCAACCTATCATAATCATCGAGTGTATTGTTTCTGATATAGCCATACCATGAAAAAATTTAATAACTGATAGAGGTAATAACACCATCACTATTGAAAATATTAAATTAGTTTTCCAAACTCTTAATGGAATTTTGTTGTAGTTAAAATGTGCAAAAAGAAAAATAGCTAGTGGATATCCAAAAAAATAATACACAGCTAATATATTGTGTATGTAATATCTCATACTAAATAATCCAACTAAAAAAAGAGAAGCGTTGAGTGATATGAAAAATAAAATAATCAATTTTTTAAATACAAGATTATTAAAAGAATTTATATAAGTATAGACATTATACATCATTGATATTGATAGTATAATAAGTGAAGCATTCCATATCCAAGGATGACTTGATTTTGTTCCCCAATATGAAAGTTGTATATCTGTAAATTTAAAATTAGCAGTAAAGAAAAAGTATAAAAATATAGCAAAGAATACCACAGTAGAAAATACTACTTGCAACATTCTAATTTTTTTGAGGTACATTAATTCCTTATTTTAATTATAATTTAATTTTAATAGTGTTACCAGAAAATGAAATATATTCAATTCCTAGGTTTTTTACTTCTGCTTCTAAATTGAATTTATCAACCATACTCAATCCATTATTTTTATAAACAATAGATTTTTCAGGCTTGTCACCTTCAAGAGAATACTTAGATTCTTCTATTAATTTTTCTTCAATTTGAAATCTTTTGAAAATACCCTCAAGCTTCTTTTCTAATTCTTCTTTTTCTTCATCAGTTGCTGCAGATTCATTAATTAATTCAAAAAGTGAATCTAATCTTTCAAAGTATTCGCTTTCCATCATTTTCTTGGTAAGAATCTCATGAATATCATTTGCAACATTATCAATTAAAGATACTCTTTCAATTTTATCAGAATTTTCATTTAAAGGATTGGTAAGGTAATTCCACTTAACAAAATTACCATTCAAGTCCTTTTTAGAAATTTCTACTTTAACAGTAGCTTCTTTTTTCTCACCAAGATACTGAACATAGTCAGTAGCATTGATTTCGAAATAAAAATCTCCTTTTCTATTCTTTTCGGAAATTTCAACCTGACTGAAAAGATTTTTTAAATTAAAATCTATTTTGTTGATGTTTTCTTTAATCATATAATTATAACATTTTTTTTAATTCATTAACAACCCAATCATACTGCCCATCACTTAGTTCATCACCTACTTCTAATATAATATCTTCCATAAACTCTGCTTTATAGTCTTTATCATTAGTAGTAATAAAATCATTTATCATACCATTTAAATCCGCACTACCAAATGATCCTAGAAAGGTTATAACATCACTTTCCTGACTCACATCATCATTATCATCGTAGTTTTCTTTGATATACATATCAAATTTAGTAATAATACTTTCTTTGTATAGTGGAAGCCCAGCATGTTTTGTTTTCTTCTTTTTTGCCATGTACATATATATAAAAAAAGTGAAATCATAATTTCACTTTTTATATTATAATAACCGATTCTAATTCTGTTCTTTTTTTTGATTCTAATGAATTCATTCTTTTATCAAGTTCCCTATCAAATAGCATAGACATTTCATCAGCATACTTTTGAGGTATAAAAACTTGATAGTATAAAATTCTTTTTGGGGTATCCATAACAGTTAAGTTAATATCAGTTCTATTTTTAAGAATCATAAGTAATGTTCCTTTCTGAATAAATCTTGTATAGGTTAAAAGATTTGAATTAAGAAAAGTAGTAGGATCTTTCAAAAGTGTATTCCACGATTGAATTGACTTTTGTTGCATTGAGTTTATCTCAACTTTATCATCATAAACTTTAGTTTCAAGTTTAGAAAAAATTGAATTCAATTTTGATAAATTTCTTAGTAGAAAAAATTTAAAGATTAAAGGTGTCTTGAACTTCAATTTATAAATCACAAATAACAACACTGAGTAAGCAAGAAAGTAATAACCAAGTGGTATCATATACCAATCTTTATCACCTGCTCGAAATGTGTGCTCAACTCCAGATGTTATAAAAGATAGGATACTGGAAATTATAACAATAAGTAAGAATAAAACTATATACATAAATTAAATTTATTTTGATTTCTCAACAAGCTTTTTGTCAAGGTTTTCTTGGTTTTGTTTTTCAGCTGCCTCATTTTTATCATCACTACCATACATAGCAAAGTAAGAATTACTACCAGCCATTTTATCAAATTCAGGGTCTTGTGAAAATCCTTTCTTAATCATCTTATCAACGATTTCATGCCAAGTCATTTCACCAAGATACATTAACTTCTTGTCAATTATAACAACATCCACATCTTGATTCTTTTCTTCAATCAAGGATATACCAATATCTGAAAGTGTTTTCTTGATATCATCAGATAAAGACCAATAATCAGTAACTTCTGTTATAACATCATCGACCTTTTGACCTAGTTTAATATGATATTCTCCTTGTTCAAAAAGTTTCATAAAAGCTTCAGCATTAATACTTTTTACTTTAGAAACTTTTTCCTTAATTAAATTAGCGATATCTTCTTCCAAAACGACTTTCTCATTAAGCCTTTCTGAAACATGAAAAAAATATCCATTAGTTTCTTCATTGGGTTTCAAAGAATCAATTCTTGATTCTAAAACTCTAATATCAGTTGTAGCATCAGAAATCTTTTTCTCAGCAGAAAACTTTTCATATTCAAATCTTTTCAATTCAGATTTTTGATGTTCAAGTTTCTTTTGCAATTCTTGAAATTTTTCTTCTTTCATCTTTTTGAAAGATTCTTCCAACATAGATTTAGAACTATTTTCACCTTCAAATTCTTTTTTAGTCCCTTCATTTTTTTCAGTCTTATCCAATGATTTTTCTTCATATGAATTAATAGACATAATCATAGATTGTGCTTCTTCTGAGGCATCAGAATCATCATCAAATAGTGAAAGCAAATCATCTAACTTAGAATTTTGTTCATCAGACATTTCCACTTCATCATCAAAGATTGAGGCTAGTTTTGAGATAGGAGTTGTATAGTCAACAGATAGATAAAGATTAATTGTCTTATCTAAGACTTTAGTAACACTTTTGAATGGCAAATCTGTAATTACCATCTTCTTATTGAAAGAAGTAATTGTTTTCTCACAAATAACATCTAAAAGACGTTCTCTTTGTTCAGCAGTAGTTTTATCTGTATCTACTTCTTCAAAGTTGACAGTTCCTTCATCACAGATAGTTAGTTTAAAAGTAATATTATCCGAATCTATACCGGCTAGATACTTACCTTCGATAAAAGCTTCATTAGCAATGAAATGAATGTTTCCTTTCATACCAAGAAATTCAATAAATTTTTCTTGAGGTTTAAAAGTGCCGATTACTTTTTCCTTTACAGTTTCTTGATTTTCTTGTTCGATGTTATCTAAAATGTCTTGCATATACAATTTTTTACAAAAATACGTAATTATTTTGAGTTATCCAACAAATTTTCAATACCGATTTCTCTTCGTTTGATTTTTGCTTCTTCGTCGGTAAGTGGATCAGGTAATTTTTGACCAAAAGTATCTACTAACTTTGAGACATTTATATATTTATCACTTATACTTATTAGATCAAGTAAATCTGGATCAGTAGTGGTTACCACATCTACATCTTCATACAAATCTGGAAGCGAATTATAAATCAATTCTAATTCTTTTGTAAATTCGGAAAAGTTTTCTATTACAATTGTATCATCCTCACTAAAATTATCAATAGATAAAATTAATAACAGTAATAATTCTTTTCGAGTAAGGTTTTTAATTTTTTCGGATTGCTTAGTTACATTGAAATTTAAATAAATTTCTTTAAATAAGTCACTAACAGTTAAATTTTCCATTATTCTTCTAATAGTTTTGATAAAACGTATTCACGGTATTCTTGAGCCCCAACAGATCCAAGTGAATAGGCTCGTCTGAAAAAAACCTCAAATATATTTTCATTACCAATTTCTTTAGCAGCAATAGCACGATTGATACATTTATATTCATCGGTGATTAGACTTGCTTGCTTTTGTGCTAAGTGTCTTTCCGTATCAACATTTCCATCTGACTTGGAAATAATATCTCTAACACGCTTATAGTTTTTTTCAAATTCTGATTTTGATTGACCACGTATCGGCATAAATATTATAGTTAATTTTTTTCAAATAAAGAATTAATAATCTCATTTCTAATAACATCCTGATGTATGAAGTAATCCTCAAAGAAATGGACTGTAGTATCGAAATGATGAGATCCATACAATTCTTCTACTTCTAACTTTGTTAAATAACAAAAAAAGTGATTTACCGAATCTTGATCTAAGATATTATAAAAAGGTATTTCTACCTTTCTCCTATAAATATCTTTGTCGGATACTCTCTTATTAATTCTCTGTAAATCTTGTATTTCTTCTTCTGTTAATTTTTTACCAATGTAAGGCTTAGTCAGATTTAAAAAAGATTTTAATTCATACATATATTTTTTATAATCGGTGATAACTTCAACTTTTTTATCGACTATTTCAGTCACATTATACCAATCATCTTGTTCAAAAAAGATGCCCCAATGTGCATCATATGTCTTTATACATTTTACTTTCATATTATTCAAAGTCAGCTATTGGTATTTCTTTAGCCAAATCAGACCTGGTTTTTTTAGGTTTAGGCTTATAAACCATATTTAAGGCACTATATTTTATATCTTCATTTTGAACCACTTTACTTGATTTTAAAATATCTTGTAGTATTTTAGGATCCGGATTTTTATGAAGATACAAGGCTATATCTAATATCATATTTTGAGTATCCTTATGTCGTATTTTATCAATCTCATATCCATATTTATTAGAAAGATAGGTTACGAATCCATATGGCAAAGTATTATTACCTGATTCTATATTCTGAATAATAAGTCTATGATAGTCTATATTCATCACCAATTCTCTTGGGACTACTATAGACAAATCTTTTTGTATAAGTTCCATCATATTTTATATTTAATATTATAGTGACGATTATACCCGCGGTTCTGTTTTATTCTATCATTTATCTCACCTTTCGGTGGCCTATTAAGGCTGCCTCAACCCGACTATCGTTGGGAAACCGACACCCTAAGTCTGTATGAGTTGCTACTTCTTTGGTCTAACGACTGATTAGGTCTTCCAAATTAGGTTTTGTAGCCGCGAAGTTCCTCTAGCATTTGCCAGCGATAGATCATCCATCACTATGTTAATATTTCTAAATTCAATTCTCTTTTAAACTTTTGTTTATACTCACCAATAAATTCCTCTAAAAGTGGGTGAATATGTGGATATATTTCTTCACGAATATTATCAACATCACCAATATACTCTTTGAATAATTTTAAAATTCTATTAGGTGTATTTGGTATAATATTAATTAAACATAAATAGTTTAAAACCCTTTCTTTTTTAGGATCTAATTTTTTACCACTTTTATTCCATGTGTCCATCCATTCCAATTTTAAAGACATTGCTTTAAAATCAGTAACAACTACACTCTGCCACCAATCAGAAAATTCATTATCCCTAATCACTGGATCAAATCCAATCATCTTGGTATATTTTTCCCATATATAATCAATATTGGATCGTAAGACATATGTATCATTACAAGCCTTATGAAACATTATTGAAAATGTTAATAAGTTATCTACCTGGTCATTATTCATATTACAAATATACGATAAATTTAAGAAAAAAGAAAAAACAAAATCTTTAAAATTAAATATATAGATAAAATTATTTTTGATATGAATAGAAAATGGCTTATATTTTTGGTATCTCTTGCAGCAATTACAATTGCTGGAACTGCTGCCTATTTTTCAGTTACAGGTCTTGGTGTATTATTTGCTGGTGCTTCTGTGTCAGTTATGATTATGGCTGGTTCATTAGAGTTTGCTAAACTTGTTACTGCTACATACTTAAAACAATCTTGGAAAACAATAAAAGGTATTAATAAATGGTATTTAACAATTGCTGTTGCTATTTTAATGTTAATTACATCTGCGGGTATCTTTGGTTATTTATCAAATGCCTTCCAACAACAAAATTTGAAATTAGACCAAGTTCAGCGAGAAATCTCTGTCTGGGACACAAAGATTAAAACTAATAATGATCAAATTACATTCTTAAATACACAACTTACTAATTTACAACAAAATCAGGGTAAGTTATTGGAAAATGGTAAAGTTAATAATCGTTTATTATCATCAGTTGATAATAGGGATAAACAAACAGCTAAGATATCCGATAAAATATCATCTTTACAAGATTCAATTGTATCCTACAATAATCAAATCAATGAAATCAAAAACAAAAACATCGACATTGAAAAAGAAGTTGGTGGATTTAGATTCGTAGCTGAGGCTTTTAATGTTCCATTAAAAACAGTTGTTAAATTTTTCATAATTTTAATTGTAGTAGTTTTTGACCCATTAGCTATCGCACTTGTAATTGCTTTTAACGAGTTAACTTTACAAGGTAAAAAAGATGAAGAAGAAACTAAAACTGAACTACCACAAGTTGAGACTCCTAAAGTAGAACAGGAAATATCAACACCAACCGTTGAAACTACTGAATCTGATGATTCTGATTTAAAAAAAAAGTCTTAGAGGATAAGGAAGAGTACCTTAAAAACTTAGAAAACCAATTAGAATCAAAATTAAAAGAAGTTGAAACTGTTAAAAATGAATATGCTTCTAAGTTAAAAGAACTAGAAGATAATAAGTTAAATTTCAACTCTACTTCACAAAAACATCTTCAAGATTTAGAAAGTCAAAAAAATGAATACTCTTCTAAATTGAAAGAATTAGAGTCATTAAAATCAATTAATGAATCACAACTACAAGATTTAGAAAATCAAAAGTCTGAATTTGATTCTAAATTAAATGATTTAGCAAAACAAAAATCTGAAATAACTTCTAAATTAAATGAATTAGAAAGTCAGAAATCAAGTAGTGATGCTTTACAATTGGAATTAAACAATGCTAAATCTGAATATACTTCTAAATTAAATGAATTAGAATCATTAAAATCTGAATATACTTCTAAATTAAATGAATTGGAATTAGATAAAACTAATTACAATAACAAATTTATTGAATTACAAAATCTTAAAAATGAATATGATTCTAAATTGAAATCTTTAGAAAATAGACAAAATGGCTTAGACAATGAAGTAGAAGAAAAAAGAAGAGATTTAGAATTAAAATATAAATCTAAATTAAAAGAGATTGAAAAGACTTATCAAGATAAGATAAAGAATATGGAAGAAGATTTTGAATCTAAAATTGAACAATTACAAGAATCTTATAAGGATAAAATGTCTGACTTAATCGATACAAATAATTCTAAAGTTGATAAAGAAAATTTAAATAATATTAAAGAAATGTTAGTTAGCACACATGGATCACTACCATATTATCAAAATAGAATGGATGCTCTTAAAAGAAGAATTGAAGAAGTAATTGAGCAGATAGAAAGTCTGTAATTAATTTTAATATATAGTGTATGTCTTTATCTAATTACAAAAAAACTCTTATTTATTTAAAAAAGAAGAAAAGAATTCTTTTCCTAACCACATCTACCAGATGGAATGATGAGGTTCCTAAATCATCATCTTTAGCCTATTCACTAAAAGAAGAATTAGGAAATGATAAAGTCACCATTATTGATGTTTCTAAATTAAAAATCTATCCGTGTGAAGGCAATGTTTCACAAATGAGTAATGGTAATCATTGCGGAACCAAAGAAGCTGTTTTAAAAGACAAACAAAAAAATCCATCAGGTAATCACAGGTGTTGGTGCTCTATCAACAATGAAGATGATGAATTGTGGAAAATATCAAAAGAATTGTTAGAGTCGGATTGTGTAGTTTTCTTTGGGTCAATTCGTTGGGGTAAAATGAATGCTATGTATGCTAAATTAATTGAAAGATTAACTTGGTTAGAAAATAGACACACTACTCTTGGAGAATCCAATATTATAAAGAATATAGATTGTGGTATAATATCAGTTGGCCACAACTGGAATGGTAAAGAAGCAATTGAATTGGAAAAGAAAATTTTAACATTTTTTGGGTTTAATGTTCCTAATGAATTATCATGGTCTTATCAGTGGACCGAAGATTATAAAGATGAGTCACAAGCTGGGTATAAACAAGATCCTAAGGATTTTGAAAAAGAATTTAGCTTTATTCAATTAATTAGAGAGAGTATTATAAAATTCAAAGATTTTATAAAATGAGATAAAGCACATCAACAATTAAAAGATACAATATTATTTTAATTTGGACTGTAGGAGGAATGTGCTTAAAGAAATAAACCGGCAGTTTAAATCTTTGAAGGGTTTGATTAAACGCTATTCGTGATCCACTCTAAATAAACCTTGTTGTGAAACATATCTCATATATCAAAATCTTGAAATCCTTGTAATTTATCCCTTAACCTAAGGAGTGTAAACATTTGATTTTTAGATAAGTGTTTAAATTTTTTATTGGATTTAATAAACATAAGATCATGAACTCTCTTTTGTGAAAATTTAGCAATATAATCTTTGAATCTACTACTCATATTATTAGTTTGAAATATCTTTCCATTAAGTGAGGAAATGATTTCAAGAAACTCTTTCTTTTCAAAAATCCAAGTTCGAATTTTGTTATCAATAAAGTTATTTATTACACTAGCTTTCATTTTAAAATCTTCGTTTATTTGATAAATAAATTAGTCCACCCATTAGAGCACCACCCACATGTCCAAAATGAGACACATTATCATGTGAATTGAATCCACTGATTACCTCAATTAAAAATAGACCACCAATAATATACTTAGCTTTAATAGGAGCAGGTAGGAACATAAAATACATTGACTGATTTGGATACATCAAAGTAAATATAACCATAATACCCCAGATGGAACCAGAAGCCCCAACTAAAGGATTACTACTCCCTACCATATAAAGATGAAGGGCTGCTCCAGCAATGCCACAAAGTAAATAGTAAATCCACATTTTTCGACCACCATAAATTTCCTCAACAGAAGGTCCAAAAGATAGTAATACTAACATATTGAAAATAATATGTAAAAAACCACCATGTATGAATTGGTAAGTGATAAACTGAAATCCTAAATCGGGATTATTCAAAGAAAATAATCCATACATTAGATTTGGTAGCAATAGTGTCAATAAAAAGGCTACTACATTAATGTAGAAAATACTTTTAACGGTAGGTGTAGATTGGAACATATATTTAATTTAATTTAATATTTTATTTAATATTTTATTTAATTTTTTATCTCTAATAATTTGTGCAGTTATATCTCTACAAAGATAAGAAATTATTTTAACTTCTTTTTTAATATTGATAAATCTTCTAAATACATATTTTTAGAATCAATTTTACTAAGAGCATCCATTTCTTCTTTCTTAATCTTAAAATCTTCTTTTAATTTTTCAAACATTTCTTTTGTTAAAGACCAGATTGGCATTCTCAATAAGTAGTCGAAACTATCATCAATTTTATCCAAGCCTAAAGCATCAATATCTTTTATAAGTTTATCCTTTGGAACATTTTTTACCTCTAACTTACCATCTAAAATAGCTTTAATAAATCTTGCTCTATTAGATAATATTTTTAATTCATGGTTTAACTTATCTAAAAGATATTGTTTTCTTTTATCATAATAAGTTAACCTGAAATTAACAAAGTAGATAAATATATCTTCAATAGAATCAAATATTTTTAACTTACTATTTTCATCCAAAGTAGAGTAGATTTCAGTTTCATATTCTTCTAATTTAAGAAGTTTTATTAGCTTTTCCTCATCATACTTAGCTAACTGGTCTCGTGTAAATTTAATGGTATAATCTATATTATCCTTACAATTATCATCATAAGAGATAATAACCTTCTTTTCAATTAAGTCATCTAAGATTGATTCGTATTTTTCGAAAGTCATTGATGGTGGTAATTCTGTTATCTTAACTGTTGATGTATTAACAACTTGAGGCTTTCCTCTGATTATCCATCTTTTTTTATTTTCTTCATCTTGAATATAATCACCATTGAAGAAAGGATTATAGGGTTTAACTTGAGATATCTTTTTACCTTTTAATAAATTTTCACAAGCTGTAATTGCATCAATTGGATTTCTGTTTAATATATTAGAAGAAAATCCAACTGCGATACCAGATGAACCGTTAATTAATACTGTTGGTATAATAGGTAGGAAAAATCTTGGTTCAATTTCTTCTCCTTCTTCTTCTTTATAATCTAGTAATTCAAAGTCTTTATAAAGTAGTCTAAAGTTATTATTTAATTTGGTTCCAATATATCTTGGAGCACCTGGTTCAGGTGATCTCAAGGACCCGAATTGACCATCTTCTTCAAGAAGTGGCATATTGTTTTTGAATTTTTGAGCCATGTTAATAATAGCAGATTCAAGACTTGTGTTACCATGATGATAATAACAATCAGAAGCTACTTTTCCAGCTAATTGAAATATTTTTAATGGTTTTTCGTTACCCGTTTTCCAAACAGAGTTACTAACGTGAATAATCTTTCTTTGTGAAGGTTTAAGACCATCTATAACAGATGGTATGGCTCTATTTTCAATAACATATAATGAAAATTCTTTGTATTCACTTGATAAAAATTCTGTAATTGTTTTTTCTGAATTCATAATGTATATATAATAATATTTATTTTTTGTTTTAAAACAGGTATACAATCAGTGATCGAATGGCTTAAAATTTAATATATATATTTATGATAGTAAATGAAAAAATAAGTATAAATGTTAATCCAAATTCTAGAATTTATTACAATTCGATTGGATATAGATGTTCTAATTTTGAGAAAATAGAAATTAGAACAATTGATCTACCAAATGGGTCTAATATTAAAATATTGGTCAGGTGTGATGTTTGTTTTATTGATCAAACAACTAAGTACAATAAATACTTGAAAAACACAAGGAATAATACTATTCTATACACCTGCAAAAAATGTTCTTTTATAAAAAATAAAAAAACAAAATTAGAAAAATACGGAAATGAAAATTATCAGAATACAGAAAAAATAAAGAAGACAAAATTAGAAAAATACGGAGACGAAAACTATACAAATAGAATAAAAGCGAAAAATACATGTATAGAAAAATATGGAGTTGATAATGTATCAAAGTTTGATGATATAAAGTTAACTAAAAAGAAAACAAATATTGATAATTGGGGAGTTGATAATGTTTTTAAATCTGAAGAAATTAAGAGTAAAATATCAGAATCGGTTAGAATTAAATATGGATCAGATAATTATGTTACATCAGATGATTGTAAAAATAAGTATAAAATATTCTGTGAGGAATTAGGTGTTAGTCATTATTCACAGTCTAAAGAATTTAAAGATAAATTTGAGGAAACATGTTTAGTAAGCTGGGGATATAAGACGAATTTATTAAATAATGATATAAAAAATAAGATAAAGGAGACCAATCTTATAAAGTATGGATTTGAGTATCATATGAAAAATGCAAAATATTCAGAATTAACATCAAAAAGAATAACAGAGGGCAGAAATGATTATTATAAAGTATTAGGATATGAATTGATAAATTATGATTTTAATAAAAAGGAATATCTACTTAAAAGTATTTCATGTGGTCATGAATTTAAAATAAATCATGATTTATTTAGAAGTAGGATAAAATATAACAACAGTTCTTGTTTGATATGCTATCCAAAAGATGGGTTAACATCAATAAAAGAATTAGAGCTTGGTAACTTTATTAAAGAAATATCAAATAATATTATATTAAACTCAAGAGACTTGATTGATGGTAAGGAAATAGATATTTATTTACCAGATCATAAGATAGGAATAGAATTTAATGGATTATACTGGCATTCGGATGAATTTAAAGATAAATATTATCATTATAATAAAACAAAATCCTGTTTAGAAAATGGAATATCCTTAATTCATATATGGGAGGATGACTGGTTAAATAAAAAAGATATAGTTAAATCAATAATTAAAAACAGATTAGGAATAATTGATAATAGAATATATGCCAGAAAATGTAAAATTGAAATTGTTACAAACTCAATTAGTAATAAGTTTTTAGACGAAAATCACATTCAAGGTGGGACAAATGCTTCTGTTTGTATTTCATTAAAATATGAAAATGAAATAGTATCTATAATGACATTTGGTAAAAGAAGAATAAACTCTAAATTGAACCTGGAACTTGTTAGATTTTGTAATAAGAAAAATACATCAGTCATCGGATCGGCTTCTAAATTATTCAAACACTTTATTGAAAATAACGAATACGATAAAATAACATCATATTCAGATTTGTCCATTTTTAATGGAGATTTATATGAAAGTCTTGGATTCAAAAATGACGGCGAAACATCTTTAAATTACTATTGGAGCGATTTAAAAAGAAGATATCATAGATTTAATTTTAACAAAAAGAGACTAATAAAAATAGGATATGATCCAAATAAGACCGAAGATGAAATTATGAAGAGCATTGGATATATTAAAATATGGTCTTGTGGTCAGGTAAGGTGGATTTTTAATAAGATATAATTGTTTTTTTACTATTAGAGCACAGTTTAAAATAATCTTTAAAAATTTTTATTAGAGACAAAAAAATTGAAATGTTATTAAGTTAGGATTTAGAAATTACAAATTTAAAATTTTCTATTCTGTTCTTTTTTTGTTTTGCTTCATTATTTTGTTATTTTTAATTGAGTAAATTCTACCAAAATTTGATATTTGATATTCACCATCATATCCTAATATATCTACCCATATTTCTTTTTCCATAAACAAATCTATTATTTATAATATATATTGAAAATTAAAAATGTCAAAAAGGACAGAAAAATACACACAATATGAGGATTTTAAATTTATATTAGAAACCAAAATGTTAAATAAATCTAAGATAATAGAGAGCTTAATTAAAAAATGGATTAAAGAAAATAAATTAAATGATGAAAAAAATAGAAGATCAGTATAAAGTTTTAGATCAAATTTCACACGTATTGTTGAGGCCACAAACATATGTTGGATCAAATAAGCCACACACCGAATCAAAATGGATAATAGAAAATGATAAAATGATTCAAAGAGAAATCACATATGTACCATCTTTTATTAAAATATTTGATGAGGTTGTCACAAATGCAATTGATGAGGCAAAAAGGAATAAAAATTTAAATAGAATTGATATAAAAATTGATTTAAAATCAAATCAAATATCAATAAAAGACAACGGAGGAATAGCCTGTGTTATACACAAGGAACAAAAAAAATATGTTCCGGAAGTCATATTTGGAATCTTAATGTCGGGATCCAATTATGATGATTCTGAAAAGAGAGATGTTGCTGGAATGAATGGATTGGGAGCTAAACTGACTAATATTTTCTCCACCGAATTTTCAGTTTCTACTTGTGATGGTAAAAATAGTTTTAAACAAACTTTTACTGAAAATATGAGAAAGAGAACCAAACCTATTATTATAACATCCAATAAAAACCATACAGAAATATCATACATACCTGATTTGGAAAAATTTGGTCTCACCAATATTGATGAGGATAATTTTAAAATGTTAGAAAAAAGGGTTTATGATGTCGCAGCTTGTAACTCTAAATTAAAAATATATTTTAATGATAAATTAATATCTATAAAATCCTTTGAAGATTATATCAAGTTATACACTGATACTTATTTTTATGAATCAAAAAAAGATAAATCTTGGTCTATTGGTATAGCTCCATCAGATAGTGGATTTAAACAAATTAGTTTTGCTAACTCAACTGATACATATGATGGTGGAACACATTTAGATTATGTTTTAAATCAAATAATTTCATCCATGAGAGCTTTCTTTAATAAGAAATACAAGGTTGATATTAAACCATCTGAGTTAAAGAACCATATGTTTGTGTTTTTGGATTCAACTATTGTTAATCCAAGCTTTTCATCACAAACAAAGGAAAAATTAATAACAGAGGTTAAAGATTTCGGATCCACATTTGAAATAAGTGATAAATTAATAAACTCTATTTTGAAATCTGAGATAGTTCAATCTGTTTTAGACTGGATTGAACAAAAGAAAAATGCTGATGAGAATAGAGCTGCTAGAGAATTAAATAAAAACTTAGCTAAAATCAAAGTTGATAAACTAATTGATGCGAAAGGTAAGGATAGATGGAAATGTAGTCTAGCATTATTTGAGGGGGATTGTCTACACGAAGACACTCTTGTTAGAGTGATAAGAGATGGTGATATAGTAGACACTAAAATAAAAAATGCGACAACAGAAGATTTAGTTATAACACACAATAATTCAATATCAAATATTTATTCTATTACAAAAAAGATAAAGAAAAAAGTTACAATTAAGACAAAAGAAGGTGAAGTAATATGTAGCCAAGATCACAAGTGGTTTATATATGATAAAGAAAAAAATGAATTTTATTTTGAAATAACAAAAAATATAAATAAATCGAAACACAAATTGGTTAAAAATTACTTAGCATTTACAGAATCTCTATTAGAAATAGAGTCAAATGACGGGTTTACACTTAAATTAAAATCTGGAGAGATTATAAATACAAACCCAGATCACCAATTTGCTATTTATAATAAAATTGATAATAAATTTGAGATGAGAAAATCAATTGATATTGATATTACTAGTAATTTTATAATAAACACCTTCAAATTATAGTGTCTCCCTCAAAAAGGGGAAACGTATTTTAATATAAAGTGAATTTTTCATAAAAAAATCGAATGAAATATTTTTCTATGACTTTACAATAAAGAGTAAAAAAATAATTATAGAATATAACGGAACCTTATTTCACCCGAAAAACGAAAAATCAGATTGGTTAAATCCTTTTAATAAAATGAGCTCAAAAGAAGCCTTTATAAAACAAAAGAATAAAATAGAAATAGCTGAAAAAAATGGATTTAAGGTTTTGGAAATCTGGTCAGACGAATCAAATAATTTAGAAAAGTGTTTAAAATTTATAAAAAATAATATATGATAATAGAAAATTTTTTAGAGTTAGTAGATATAGAAGATATCATATTCAAAGATGAATATGTCAATATGGTAGATATATCAGTTGATGTAGATCAAAGCTTTTTACTATCAAATGGATTGATATCACATAATTCAGCCTCCTCGGCTTTTAGAAAATATAGAGATACAAATACACAAGGGGCTTTCTCATTAAGAGGTAAGTTTATTAATGCCGCTGAAATTACAAATCAAAAATTAGTTGGTAATAATGAAGTTATTAATTTAATGGGTGCTTTAGGGTTAAAACTTGGTCAGAAAGTTATTCCTGGAACATTAAGATATGGAAGAATTTTATTCTATTGTGACCAAGACTATGATGGATATTCAATCGTTGGACTATTAATTAATTTTTTAAATAAATTTTGGCCAGAACTATTTGAGCACAATATGGTTTATAAGGTAGAAACTCCAATTGTAGTGTGTCAAAACATCAAATCAAAGAAAAAAATTCCGTTCTACTCTCAACAAGATTATAACGATTGGCTCGAAAAGTCAAATCCAAAAGAATGGGAAATTAAATATAAGAAAGGATTAGCAGCTCTTGTTGATGATGAGTATAGAGAAATTATACACAACCCTAATTTAACCAAAATCAAAAGAGATGATATAAGTAGTGAATCTCTAAATATTTGGTTTGGTAAAGAATCTGATTTAAGGAAAACTGAATTATTAAAATGATAAATGATGTTCAATATCTATATTGTATAAATAAATCTGGAGAAGATTTTATAACCACATCATATACTTACATCAATAGCACAATCACCATTTATAATTTTAATCAAGAAATTGATTTCAAGAATGTTGATGCTGTTTGTATAGATTATGCAAATGATCCTTTTGTATCATTTAATAAAAGATATACTAACTCAAATGCACTAACTTGTTATAAGATTGAATATGTTGAGCAGGACGAAGATAGAATGACTATAACAATAAAAATAATTGAGCAAATCGACAAAATTGATTTACAAACATATAAAAGAGATACTAAAATACAATCAATTATAGATGACAAATAAAATATACAATATCAACTGTTTAGATGGAATGAAAATGATGGATCAAGAATCAGTTGATTTAGTCATTACTTCACCTCCGTATGCAGATATGAAGCAGTATGTTGATTTCAAGGGGATTCATCCAGATGAATATGTAGATTGGTTCTTACCTATTATTAAAGAGATCTATAGAATACTTAAACCAACAGGATCATTTATCTTGAATATTAATGATAAGGTTAATAATGGATTTAGACACCCATATGTTTATGATTTGATTTCTGAGGTTCATAAGCAAACAGATTTTAAAATGTATGATAGATTATTTTGGAATAAAAAGAAATTTATTCCAAATCCTCATAGATTTGGTGATAAAATTGAATATATCTTTTGGTTTGTTAAACAAAAAGATTTTACTTTTCATATGGATGAAATGCGAACTGAATACAATCAGAAATCAATTGAAAGAATGAAGTATAAATTAAAAGCAAGGCACGCTAGAACTGAAGAAAATCAAGATAGTGATAATTATAAAGATTGGTCACCTAATCCAAAAGGAGCACTTCCTTCGACGTTAATTGATATATCTTCTGAGGTGAAAAGAGTTTCTTCAAAACATGTGGCGGTTTTTCCCGAAGCTTTGGTTGAATATCTGATTAAAGGCTCAACTAATCAAGGTGATTTAGTTTTAGATCCATTTATGGGAAGTGGAACAACTGCTGCGGTTTGTCAGAGACTTAAAAGGAATTGGTTAGGATTTGAATTATCTTCGGAATATATTACAGAGGCTAATAAAAGAATCTTATCTATTTAGTCTTTTGCTTTTTACTTTTTTTAAGTGCGACAATATCTTTTTGTAAAGAAATAATAGCCTCTTTAATTTTATTTAAAACCTCTGGTTCTTTTATCTCTTCTTCATCATCTTCTTCTTCCTCTTCTTCCATAATCCCATCAATGTTTTCACTAATCTCATCAACATCTTCGCTGATTATCTCAATATATTCAATAATGAACTTATTAGAAACAGGGTTTTTGTTACTCATATTAACAGAAATTTGAATGAATATAGATAAATAAATAGCTTCTAATGAAACAATTGTAGTTAAAACTAAAAGCATTTGATCGAAAGCCACTAATTTGAAAATTGACAATAGAAATGACACTATGAATAAAATAGTGTGTATTCTTAGTGATTGGACCGAGCCTATCCACTTTATGGCGCGTTCTGGAAATTTAGATAATAATTTAAGCATTTCTTTTTTTGACAGGAACGTCTCCATAAACTTATTTTTTTATAATCCTATCATCAATTCCACACATCTAACAACACTCGAATAGGGTTAAATTATATATTAAAAAAGTAAACTTATTTTTATCTCTCTTTCTAATGAGGAAATATAATTTCTAATATCTTCTCTATCTATAGAGTAGTGTTCTTTATCAACCCAATAATCATAGATTTTTGAGAGGGATATAGATTTTTGTTTTTGATAGACCTGCTGGAAAATTTCAAAGCACTGATACTTAACTAAATATTGTGCAAGATTTTGTGTAAAATCAAATCCTATTTTTTCAAATCCATCAAAAAATTTTGAATCAGTAATATTTTTTAAATATTGTTTTAGATTGTGTTTATGAAACTCTTCTTCTGTGAACTTTTCATCAAAGAATATCAAAGTTGATTTAAATAAAAAATTAATATTTTTATCAGATAAAATTTTAACTAATTTTAAAACATGTTTTGCTATTTTAATATCTAAGTAAATCCAGATATCATCCTCTTTTTTAATAAGCATAGGTATCTCAGTGATATAATCTACATAGATTATATTTTTAGATACTATCCATTGGTTGTTCTGTGGTATAATTTTGTATAAATCCATAACTTATATTTAAATGCTTTATTCCATAGTGCTCTTCAAGCATTTTTTTAAATCTAATTTTATTTGTCTGTCTGTTTCCAATTTTACTATCACTTGACCACCTTTTATACCCACGACCTTTCTTTCCATATCTTTCTTTCCACTTACTATCCTTCGATGTATATGTTTTATACATGAAATGTGTATATGTTCCAATAAAATCCATCCATCTGAAATTTTCAATAGAATTACCATTAGCCTCAATAAATCTATAGTAATTTTTTCTACTTAAATTTTTAAGTCTACTTATTATCTTTTGTTCCTCTTTATATCTTCTCCAATCCCTACCACGCATAATATAGATATTCCTTTTTTTATATATAGTTTTATGAGAATTCGCAAAGTTAATGAAATTAATTTAAGTTTGAAAGAACTTGACAAAAGATCTAATGGAGATATTTTAGTCAAGAAAATAAAGGAAGAAGATCCTATTCAAGTTAATAAAATCAGAAACAAAGCCACCCTTAAGAAAGGAGAAATTACGGTCATCAATCAAGATGATATTATTCCAAATATTACTAACGACGAAGGTCATTATGATAAAGAAAAAGGTAAGGACTTTTTTTCCAAAGGTAGTAGATATAAAGAAGTAATTGATGGTGGTGAGCAAATGTATCAACTTAATGATATTGAAAAAACTACAGACTTTGGAAGCAGTGGTGGATCAAGTCTTGGATCACCCAGTACAAGAGATGTTGAAACAATTCAATGTTTCTTTTTATCCTATCGTCAATATAAAAGAAGTCTAATACTTAGTGAAGATATAGACTCTATTTTAGAAATGGAAGATGACTTATTTGAACATATTAAAAAATTTGTTGAAAGTCAAATTGATGTAACAAAAGAGTTAATAGAAAAATATATCGAAAGAGGTTGGGTAACAACATTTATCAAAACAGCAAATGCTATATTTAGATTAGGAGAAGAAGATTCTGGATTTAGAGGAAGATTCCTAATTGATGTTAAAAAAATATACAAGTTTTGTCAAATTTCTTCTGAAACAGGTCTAGTAAATATCATAAAGAATACATATAGAAAATGTGGTAAAAAGATATCTATTTCTAAATGGAATCCTTCAGATGTTTGGATGGTTGAAAAGAAATCAGAACTTAGAGTAATTGATGAATTTAGACACATAAATAATATCAAAGAATTAAATAACTACATAGATAATAGTTTTGATAACAGGAAACTAATTGGACTATCACTTAAAAAAGTATCTGAGAAAGAAGATATTAAAATCATTGCTAATAAAGTAACAGCACCACCTCGATATACTTATAATAATGTTAGAGTGTCTCAAGACGCTACTTCCACTACCGGTCTAAAGATATTGGTAGAAAGAAGAAGAAACCGTGATTTCAGCTCAGGAATAGAATCTATGACAGTTAGAAGTAAGCAAGGTAGTGTCGTAACTAATATTATGGGTGAAGTTGATGGAGTTATGTCAAGACACGGTCAAATTAGTCTGACTAGAATAAACGAAATTTTAAAAAAATATGAAATCGAGCGTGTTCCAATGGCTAAATCTTCTGGTCCAGCGGGTGAATCTTTCTATGAGTCAGGTTTAGAAACTTGGACCGATGATGAATTAAAAGAGGAGATTAATGTAATTAATGATGATATTATAGAACATTATGGTGAAGATATAGTTGCTAGAAAAGTTAGCAGACAATATCAAGAAAATAGAGCTAGATTAGTTTCTAAATATCAATCGCTTTTTTTAGTTTGGATTTTAATGGAAAATGCAAGTGTTCCTTCTGAACTTCCTGGGTTAAGCATCTCTGATAGAATTGTAGAGGAAATGTTTCATTATGCATTAGCTATCAATACAGGTCATTATAGAACTCCTAAATATGTTAGAGTTGTCGATTAAACTTAAATAGTTTTTTAATTATAATACTAATGGCGTTAAAAAGTAAAAAAGTTAAAAATACATCCAATAGTGTTTTAACCGTTCAAACCGGAAATAGTATAAACGTTACATCTAGTGGCACCCTGGTTACCTCAGGAACAACTACAGTTAATAGCCCTTGGTATATACCTTCTGGAACAACAACAAATGTATTATATTCTATTAACAAAACAAGCTATAATGTTTTAGGAATAGAAATTGAGGTTGAAGGAGAAAGCAATTTTAATGTTGCTTTATGTTTAGCTTTAATAAATACAAATGGTCTTGAATTTTACATAGAACTAAAAAAACAGGAAATAAGTTTTCCTAATGAAATTGGTGAATATTTAGAATCTGAATTAGTAAAGTATCTCAGAGATAAAAAAATAGAAGAGGTTATTAAATAAACATAACCTAATTTTTTATCTATACAAATAAAAACTCATTATGATTTTATGCGATTTAATATTAGACGGCAACTATCTGCTTAATCGCAATGTTTTCAGTCTGCATAAAAATAATCTTTTATTTGGGGCACTTTCTAAAAGCTTAGAAATGTCGGTTACAAATTATAAAAAATGGTTTCCCTTTGCTAATATTTATTTTGTATCCGACTCCAGAGAAAAATCTTGGAGAAAAAAAATTAACAAAGATTATAAAGCTAATAGAAAAAAGGATAGTGATATAGATTGGGAATTCGTATTTGGTGCTTACTCGGAATTTAAAGAATCCTTACCATACAAAGGAATCAAAGTTTTGGAATCACCTCACATTGAGGGTGATGATTTCATTTCTTATATAGTATCAAAATCAAATAATGATAATATTTCCACTTTGATTGTATCAAATGACTATGACATTAAGCAATTGATTAAATATAACTTAGATCCACTTTATATCAACATTATGTCCAATGAAATGTTAAATAAACAAAAACTATTCTTACCTAAAAACTATCAAATCTTTTTAACTGAAATTAATAAATTAGAGGATAATGATGATATTTTCAATCTAAATGATAATGTTGAATTTATTAATTTATTATCTAGTTTTATGGAAAAGTATGATATACAAGAAGTAGATCCAATTGAATCTTTAATTATTAAATTGATTTCTGGAGATCAAAGTGATAATATATCATCTGTTTGGTCAATTATCAAAAATGGTAAAAGACGTGGTATTGGAGAAAAAGGAGCTAAAAGTATTTTTGATAATTACTTAACAGAATTTGGAGATGTTAATTTATCTGACCCAGATTTATTTGAAAATATAGCTGATTTAATTTGTGAAAAAAAGAATTTAAGTAAAACAACAATATCAGAGATTAAAATTAATATTGAAAAGAATATGAGGTTGATTTATTTAGATACAAACTCAATGCCACCAGAGGTAAAAAGGAGAATTCAAAATGAATTCAATAAGTAAACAATTTGAGGAATGGGTTTTAAGAAATAGAGATAGTATTAAAAAATCCTGCTTAAATACGCTTTATGTAGAAAATCGTGTAGGTATCAAAGGAACAGTATTAGAAAAGAAGGTTTCGGTGAATAGTGAAATTATTCATAAATGGGGTTCAATTGTCGAAAGTTTTTTTAAAAAAACAAATATTTCTGTTAGAGTTAAACAATATATTTGTTTATATTGTGAAATTCTTCACCTATTCAGTCAGTCAAGTTATTTTACATTTTTAAATCCGATAGACAAAATTAATATAGATGTAGAGCTTAATGAAATTTATAATAAAATTATTAATGGAAAAATAAGGTCTAAAATTATTGATAAATATTATAACTACTTAACTGGAGAAACTGAATATCTTTTAGAAGATGGTAGATATGTTCCTATTGATGGAGATAAACATCCTATTTTAGAAATTGATTTATCGATTTTACCAACTGAATTACTAATGATTATAGATGATGTTGAATATAGAAACAATAAAATAGACCAACTTATTTAATATGGCTGAAATAATTGATGTTGCAAACGCAATGTTTAGAGACAGAAACAAATGGAAAGATATTACAGATGAAGATAAACAAAAGTTCTTTTTTATCTTTAATAGATATTTTTCAAAAAAATTCCCTGATAAATCTAAACTTTTGAATGATAAGTTAATAAATACCATATCCGCGATGGATTTATGGTTTCTTTTTATGCAAGATAAATCCTATCCGAAATGGTTCTGGTCAAAGTCCAACTCTTCAAAGACTAATCCTCATATTAGTGATAAAGAAATTTCATACTTGCTACAAGAACATGATTTAAAGAGAGAAGATTTAGAGATTTTAATGAAATTTTATCCTGATATTGTAAAAGAAGAGGTTAAATATTATAGAGATGACCAAAAAGAAAATAAATAGTAAAAATTGCACCCTTTTACACTGGTCCCTTTATAAGGGAATTTTTAAATCTTATTTTGTATTAAATAATAAATTCTATAGTGATATCAGATAAATAACAGTTCAAAACAAGATTACAACCTTATTTAAGAGTCGAAAAAATAAAAATAATAATAAATGGAAACTAAATGTTACACAGTTAAAGTAATGTCTAATAGAGAGAAGTCTTTATCTGAAAGAATTAAATTAGAAATGAATAGAAATCAAATTGAAGTAGAGATTTTTATTCCAATGGAAAGAGTTTATTTTGCAAAAAATGGGAAAAAAGCTCATCGTGAAAAGATTATGTATCCTGGATACCTCTTTATTGAAACCGCTAATTTAGCCACATTACAAGACATTTTAAAATCAGTTCCAGGAGCTACTGGTGTTTTAAAGTCAAAAACAGGAGAGCCAACGATTTTAAAAGCTAATGAGTTAGAACAAATTAAAAGAGAGTCTAATAAAGTAGTTGAAACAGTAGATTTATTAAACTATGTTGTTGGAGAAACTGTAGAAATCATAGGAGGACCTTTTGATAAATTCAGAGGAACCATTGACGAAATTAATAAAGAAAAAAATAAGGTCAAGCTTAACGTCCTAATTTTTGGAAGACCTACTCCTGTAGATCTATCAATGGAACAAATTCAAAAAGTCTTAGATTAATGTATCAAGCCAAGAAAAATACTATTTATGGAAATTGCAGTGTCCTTTCACCAGAAGGTATATTGATGTTTAAGTGCAATGAAAAGAAAATGAATTGGTATTTAAATAGAAACTTGGCTACTATAGTGAATAATAATCCACCAACTATTCAATTAAACTTCATTCCTAACGGACTTGGAAATCACAATAAATCTTATGGTTTAGGTAAAATGGAAAATATTTGTGTTAATTGTGGGACTCCTCATCAATTAACTAGACATCATATAGTCCCATTTTGTTATAGAAAATATTTTCCAATGGATTTAAAATCACATAATTTTCATGATGTTTTACCAATGTGTATTCCATGTCATAATAATTATGAAAGAGAAGCTGATAATTTAAAACAAGAGATAGCTAAAAAATATAACTCACCTATAAATGGTGTGGTTATTGAAGATAAAATACTATACTCTTATTTTAAAATGGTAATTACTCTTTTAAGAAAAGATATTATTATTCCAAAACATCGAGTTAAAGAAATGAGGAATAATATTAAACAATATTTCAATATTAAAAGGCTAACAACTGCTAGATTAAAAAAATTATCTGAAATTGAATTTAGAAAATTAATATCAACTCATGGAGAAGTTGTTATTAATCAAATTGAAGATATACAGGAATTCATCGAGATGTGGAGAAAGCATTTTATCAAAAACAATGAATGTAAATTTTTACCAGAAAACTGGAGTATAAATACTAAATAGCCATTAGTAATTATAAAACATTCTGTAATCAACTAAATCATATTTCACATGATTATGTGTAAAGATGTAGTTTCTTGAACAATGAATACAAAATTGATGACTTATCCAAAGACATGGTGTAGTTCATAAGAAGTCTTGTCTATACTTTAAGAGAGCTATATCCTTTTTTTTACATTCTAATTCCGTATCAAAATCCAAACCAAAAGTTTGGATTTTTTCATAGATATAATCAGCATGTGCAGTCTGAACTGACTTTTCATCTTCAATTTTTTTAGATGAAGACATATGTGTTAATGGCTTAACATTCCAGGTTGATAAAGCCAACTTCAAAGCTTCTTCCATTGTTTGGTCTTGAGGACCATATAAAAAGTGAAATTGATCAAATACTATTGGAACTTTTAAATGTTGATAAATTCCATCATAAAGCATTTTAACAGAATATTGATTTGGACTATCATCATTTTCTAACGTTAATCTACTTTTACAAGAATCTGATAATAGTGGAAAATTCTGACAAAATCTTTGCATTGCCTCTTGACAAGTTGGTTTAGTAGTTCCGATATGTATATTAATAGGATAATAATGTGATTTTTCTAAACCCATCAAATCCATTAACTCAGCATGTTTATTTAATTCATCAATAGTTTTAGTAACCACATCTGGATTTTCACTTGCTAAGACACAAAAATGTGAAGGATGAAAAGATACTCTAATATCATTTGATTTTATTAAATCACCAAGATTTTTCATCTTTTCAGATATTAGTTTAAAATTTGGCAAATCTGATAAATTGTAAAATCCGATACAAGGAAACATATCACTAGACATTCTATAAACATAAATATCTTTTGATATATTATATTCAAGTATTTTTTTGAGATCTGATATGTTTTGCAAAGCCAATTCAGAAACATAGGAAAGACCTTTGAATTCAAAAGTTTTTTTAATCATTCCCCTATTTACAAGAATATGATCCTTTTTCTTTAACTTTTCATTTACTCCAATGCTTATACAACAATATCCAATTCTATTCATAATATTAAAATATACACAAAGATACAAAATTTTTGAAATATCTGTTGCAGTTTATTATGAAATACTTCAATATCAAAGTCTGCCTCCCTTGCATAGGTAAACTCAAATACTTTAGGCATCATAAAAGTTTCCCTCTCTAGTTCTCTTAAATCTGAGGCGAACTCAAAATATTGACCTTCAACTGCCTGCATTTTCAAATTTCTAAGATATCTATATGATTTAAGGTATTTATTCTCCATTTAAAATTTTTTTAAGTTTTCTTTCTCTATTATCTTCTACTTTTTCAAAATTCATCTTATGAAACCATCCTGAGGGCCAATTCCAGCTAGTCTGGTCATAATCTAAATAGTAGGAATCACCTTCTATATCAATGACTTTATATATTTTATGTTTCACTAAAAATTTTGAACCAGTAATACAAATAACATTCATAATTAAAATTTACGAAGAAATAATCAAATTTTTTTAAATGAAATTTTCTATATCTTTATAGTCATCAATTATTTTTAATAGAGCTAATTCTTTCTGAAATAGGACTTCAAAACTATCAAATATATCTCTCCAAAATGAACCTATTAAAATAATAGGTGGCTTATTTTCCATCTTTCTTATAACATCTAATGATAAAAATAACTCAGATAATGTTCCAATACCACCTCTTTGCACAATATAAAGATCGGTATTTTCTATCAATCCTCTTAGTCTATCATAAATATCATCGCAAATTACCGTTCCGGTTAGATACTTATTACCTCTTGTGCTCGGAAATGTTTTACAAGTATATCCTATAGACTTTCCACCAGATTCATATGCTCCTTTGGAAACAGCTTCCATTATACCTCTATATCCACCACTTTTTATAATGAATCCTTTATTTGTTAGAATTTTTACCAATTCAACACTTTCAAGATATTCCTTAGTTGAAGTATCATTCATTGCTCCACCAAAAACAACAGCATATTTATTCATAATTTACTCATAAATTTTTTAACTAATTCTCTATCCACTTTAGCAGTTGTGGCACCACCTGGTTTAAAATAACTACCAACAATAGCACCATCAACCCATTCCATTTGATTTATATTATCAGCAGTTAGTCCAGCCCCAATAATTAAAGGAAAATTACCAATAACACTTCTGAAATATTTGATTTTATCCAAAGGAGTTTCTTTACCAGTTCCCTGTCCAGTTACAACAATGGCATCACAAAGTTTCATACCCATCTTTAAATCCTCTTCCAAATTAGAACCTTTAACAGGCGTGTAATATTTAGGCCAAACACCACCTAATACTTTTATATTAGGATATGATAAGTAATCATCTACATCAATCGCTCTATCCCTTTCATATCTACCGGAAATAAAATCAAGTTGAATGAATTTACCACCATATTTGTGAGCAATTTCGCCCTTGGGCTATACCCGGCACCCCCGGCTTGGAACACCGTGTTGGCGGACTGGAAAAACAAGATGTTACCGGTAATGTAAGTTACGATGCCGACAACCACCAGCATATGGTTAAAACAAGGCAGGCCAAAGTTGACATGATTGCCAACTACATACCCGAACAAACGTTGGACAGCGGGCCTGCCGCCGGCAAGGTGCTGGTACTAGGCTGGGGCAGCACGTACGGGGTTATAAAAAGCAGTGTGCTGGAATTGCAAGCCCAAGGCCATGCGGTTAGCCACGCCCACCTACGGTACATACGGCCGTTCCCCCGTAATTTGGGTGAAATACTCCGCAACTTTGACACTGTGTTAATACCGGAAATAAACAACGGCCAGTTGATTAAAATTATACGCGACCAATACTTTGTTGATGCAAAAGGCTACAACAAAATAATGGGTATACCCATTACTAAAATGGAGTTGGTGGATGAGATTAAAAAGTATATCTAAATCCCTTCCGAAGCAGCCCTAACGGACTAAACGCCGGTGAAGAAACTAACCACAGAGTTAAAGGAGTTTTTTCACGGAGTTACACAGCGTTTTTTAGCGAATTAAGCAGCAAGGCTACGGTTGTCAGTAATCTGAATAGCCCTTTCATTCAAAACAGCTGGTTAGGTGCGATTTATTTGACGCCCCTACCCAGTTTGTAGGTTATCGTTGAAGCATTGTCGTTGTAGGAGCAATCAGGGAACGTCAGCCCCTATAACGCCAATGCAATGTTAGGCGTAGCGCTTGTTCACGATCTGTCTATGCAAACATTGCGATTTGTCCATTACTTACGGGTGTCATTTCGCTTAGAAAATTGTCCCACAAGTTCAATGTCAAGCTAAGTTTGTACTTGTCATTTAGCTCATTTAATTCTGTTTCCAAATTTTGCTTGTCGACGGTTTTTGCTAATTTCAAAAGGTCGATTCTCATTAATACATCTTTTGTAAATGTTCTTTTTGCGTCTGCAAAAGTTACTGATTGCAAAAACTGCATTGTCGTGTCTGAATTTAAAAGTATCAAAGCATAAACAGCAAATTCTATTTTGTCGAAACCTATCAAATAACAAGTGTCATCAAGCATTACCGGCTTGTCGGCTTGTGGTAGAATTAGTGTGAAATGAAACGTTTTATAAAGTCCTGATATGGCAACTTTATAGGGTTTAAAAGAGTAGTCCCCAATACCAAAAATTGAAAATAAAGGTTTGTTGTTATAGATACTTGATTTCCGTGCATCAAAATTTGCCTGATGTTCTGTCAAGTATTGATATGTTTTTGGATAATCGTGTTTTATGTATTTAGTTTCTTGTCCAACTTTTCGTTGTGTAACGATTGTGAATTTTCTTGTCTGGCTGATGACTGTGTTTTTAAGGTCAGAACTTTTAAGAAGACCATAAACCAAATCATCTTCTAATTTCACTTCTTCATTTAAGCCATTTATATAATGTCCGTTTACTTTGTCCAATTCCATTACGCTTGAGCAGTCGTGTTTCAAGCCTTGTCGCCAAACGAAAGGACATTTGCCATCTATTTTTTTTGTATGAATGTAGGTGTCGATGTTTGAAACAAATTTGTCGTTTAACCAACCAAAACGTAGTTTTTTTCTTTCTTCTAATCTTCTTTGACTTCTTTTAATTGTTCGTAATTGATTTATTGAGTAAAAATCGAACTCTTCACAATCAAATTCAGGAGTAGCATTTAATTCACAATAGAATAAAGAGGCTTCAACGGAAACATTGAATTCTTTCTTGCTGTCAATACAATGCTTTTCGATAGATGCAATGTTGTATTTGTTTTTAGTTTGGTCGAAAACAATATTCTTAATAACAGAATTTTTAACCAATAAAAGTAAATGTCCTTTCATTTTCTGAAAGGTTTCAAGCATTGTTATGGCAATGAATTCTGCAATGTCAAAGTTACCTTTGCCTGTCATTGCATCTAAACCGCTATGATTTTTAAAATTAGTCTTCTTGGGTAAGTTAGCTGAATTAAGGCTTCCCAATTTTGAGTTTGTAACCCACGGCGGATTGCCAATTACTAAAATGTCTTTATCCGAAAATTGCTTTTCAATTTGCTTGAATTCAAAGTCAAAAACATTACAATGAGCTATAGAAATTACTGGTTTTTTCGTTTCGGGGTTTTCAAGAAAAAAGTCGACAATACTAAATTTGGTCTCCCACACATAAGGTTTGTAAATTTCAATTCCGAATATGTTTTTGATGTTCTGAAAATTCTTTAAAGATGCGATGATAAAATTGCCTTTTCCACAAGTTGGCTCAACAATGATTGCTGGTGAAATATTTTTTGAAGCTAAATGTTGCGTTACCTTATTTGCTAAATCTTCATTTGTCTGAAAGTCGCCATATTCAGCCCTGTCAGGCTCTTCAAGTATATTGCAATTATCAGAAATGACTTCTTTAAGTGTTCCTAAATCTTCATCATTATCAAAAAAATGTTTAATGCCGAAGGCAACAAACATTTTTTGATTGGCTAATTCAAATGATGAAGTGTTTCTTAAATTCTGATTTAAGAAATCCGAAACTTTATGACTAATATTTGCTTCAAATACTTTCATCATTTAGGTTTTTTGTAGCTTACAATTTTTGAAATGCCTGGAATATCATCAACCAATGCCACAATCCTCTGATATTGTAATCTCCATTGCAAGGCATTGGAAATAGTGAGGTAACCTTGTTCTGGTGGTGTTTGTAAAATTTGTTCAGCTAATTTGGATAGTGTTATTTCTAATGTATCAATTATATCATTTACACCACCGTGATAATTTTCAACAATAATACCTTGTAACCCTTCTTCTTCATAGATTTTAATTTCTTCTATTGCTCTTTCTACCGGAACGACACTTGCTAAGTGTATCATCCCGAATATTGATTTATTAAATTTCATTTGTAATTTCTTTTATTTTAATATCTCTCATTTTTGATTTATAATCAAGTATATAATCCCGTAAATTTTTACTCAAACTATGTTCAGTATCATATATACCA